>JAESGU010000010.1_pt1 | contig 256079 bp, 214 predicted proteins | sample 9266271 | NCBI WGS metagenome assembly JAESGU01 (sample SAMN15740544, study PRJNA653495) | algae metagenome | isolation source: Scytonematopsis contorta HA4267-MV1 and co-occurring heterotrophs from mud... | place: USA: Palolo Valley Trail, Honolulu, Hawaii | collected 2009-07-25 | reverse complement strand
ATGTGGGTCAAATATAATCTGATGTTATGTGGGTCAAATATAATCTGATGTTATGTGGGTCAAATATAATCTGATGTTATGTGGGTCAAATATAATCTGATGTTATGTGGGTCAAATATAATCTGATTTGATGTGGGTCAAATATAATCTGATTTGATGTGGGTCAAATATAATCTGATTTGATGTGGGTCAAATATAATCTGATGTTATGTGGGTCAAATATAATCTGATGTTATGTGGGTCAAATATAATCTGATGTTATGTGGGTCAAATATAATCGGGCGGGCAAGGATGCCCACCCCACAATAGTTTTGATATTTATTTGGTATAACTGATTTATCTACTTATATATTTGATTAGCCACTAATAGCGACTCCTAGCAATTTTCCTACGCTATAGGTAATAGCTGCGGCTGCAAATCCAAAAATTACTTGACGAGTTCCGGAATAAAAAAGGTTGCGGCCTGTAAGTAGTGTAATTCCTGCTCCTATAATAAATAGAGCTAAGCCACTTAAGAATAAGCTCGCGATAATTGCTGACGAAAGACCGGGTAAAAAGAAAAAGGGAGCAACGGGAATTATTGCACCAACTGCAAATAATAAAAAAGAAGTCACAGCTGCCTCCCAAGGAGAACCTCCCAATTCATCGGGGTCAATTCCTAATTCTTCTCGCGCTAATGTATCTAAAGCGGTGCTTCTATTTTGCATTATTTTTCCAGCTAAAGCCCTTGCTTGTGCTTCTGGTAGACCTTTTGCTTCGTAAATTAAAGCCAGTTCTTCCTCTTCTTCTTCTGGTACTTCTTCAACTTCACGACGTTCAATTGTAATTTGACGTTCGTAAAGTTCTCGCGAACTCTGTACCGAAAGCCATTCTCCCAAAGCCATAGAGCAAGCACCTGCTAGCAAACCAGCCATCCCGGTCACCAAAACCGAGTTTCCTGCAAGGTCTGCTCCTGCAACACCCATAACTAAACTCAAATTAGAAAGCAAACCATCATTAGCACCTAAAACCGCAGCTCGTAATGTGTTTCCCCCAGCAGAACGGTGACGACCTTCTATTTGTGCTAACGCACTTCCTTCCATGCCAGCTTTTGGGCTAGTTATTGCCTGCAACAAACGAGCGTGGGAGCGTTCTTCTACAGGAAGTCGAGTATCCTGGGTATCAGGTTGGGTATCGTAAATATGGCTATCAATTTGTTCCATACTATTTATAGTTGGAACAACAAATTTCGGTCCAAACCAACGGGCTAATTTTGCAAGAGAAAGTGTTCGCCAACCAATTTTACGTTCAGGAATGCCATAGCCAATACTAATTAATTTATCTTGCCAAAACTTAGCATGAGTTTCTTCGGTCATTGCCAACTTACGATAAACCTCAGCAAGAACTGGTTGGGATTCAGCTTCTGCTAAAGCTATGTAGAGAAAAGCACTCTCTATTTCATCTTGCCAATTCTCTAGATAGCGTTCTACTTCGGGTTGGTTAACCATTCAATCCGCATCCTTAGCGACTCTGCGATTTATATAATGTTTTTATATAATTTTTGATTTTGCCAAAGTATTATACAACTGCACAACAGTATCACCAGCCAAGCTGTAGTAAACCTTTCTACCTTCACGTCGATATTTGACAAAACGCATGGCTTTTAATAATCGCAATTGATGACAAACTGCGGACTCTGTAATTTTTGTCAGTGCAGCTAAATCACAAACACACAATTCTTGGGATGCTAGGGCTGATATCAAACGCAGACGATTTGCATCTGCTAAGAGGCTAAAAACTTCTGCCATTTCTTGAGCTTCGTTTACTGGCAGAAGTTTTGGGATTGAGACACGCACATTGTCTAAATGTACTAAATGGTCGTCACATCCGGGTGCATCTAAATTTTGTGAGGAGTGTAAATCTTGTTTTGATGCATGTTTTTTCATAAATGTTTACTGTTTAGGAATGATTATTAATATTATGATAACATTTTATGCTATTGATTGAATAAGTATAATATTTGACTAATTATTCAACTATATTAGCAAAATATTTTGATATAAAGAATTCAACCTTTATAAGAGCCTGGAAAAAGTTTATATAATCAAGCTCATGTAAGTAGGAAATTAAGAAGATAAAATCACGGTTAAAATCCAATAATAATTGATTTTTGATGTTGAAAAAAAACAATTACTTTTTTGTCAACATTATCTTGAAATTGCAGCTACATAATAAAAAGCTGTCTACGTGGGTTAAAATACCTAAATTTTTAATATGTCATTATTTATGGGGATTCAAAGTTTACATGATAATTTTCGGAAAGAAGCTTTGGATTACTATTAAAATATCCTATTTTAGGATATAATAATAAACACTTTAATTTTGAGATTTATCTAAGTTAAGTAAATGAGCCTATCAAACCAGGAACAGAGCTGCTGTGACACTTTAAAAAATAAAGCTGCTAGCACAGTTGGTCGTGGAAAAGTAACAAAACTAAATGTCAACCTCAATTTTTCCACATGGAACGATGATTACGTTGAACTGTACTTAGGTGATAGCCTCGAACATTACAATAGTTGGGAACAACCAACTGTTATTATTTCAGATGGAGCTTACGGTGTCCTTGGTTTTGAAGGAGATACTTCAGACCATCTTGATTTGCCAAAGTGGTATGAACCTCATATTCAAGAATGGTCAAAAGCTGCAATGCCATGTACAACACTGTGGTTTTGGAACTCAGAAATTGGTTGGGCTGCTGTACATCCAATTTTAGAAAAGTATGGTTGGCGGTATGTTAATTGTAATATTTGGAATAAAGGAAAAGGGCATATTGCTGGTAATGTTAATACAGAAAAAATTCGTAGATTTCCGGTTGTTACGGAAGTTTGTGTCCAATATGTAAGAGAAGTTAAGATTAATGAACTAACTCTAAAAGCGTGGCTGCTTCATGAGTGGAAGCGCTCAGGTCTACCACAAAGAAGGGCAAATGATGCTTGTGGTGTGGTTGATGCTGCAACTAGAAAATATTTTGACCAAGGACATTTATGGTACTTTCCTCCTCCTGAAATGTTTGAGAAGTTAGTTAATTACGCTAATGAGTACGGCAATCCAGAAGGAAAACCTTATTTTTCTTTAAATAAGAAGCAGTCTTTAACAGCATTAGACTGGAGTAAGATGCGGTCAAAATTTAAATGCCCACATGGTTTTACCAATGTTTGGGAGCGTCAGCCTTTGAGAGGTGAAGAAAGGATTAAAATTTCATCAGGAAAAGCATTGCATTTGAATCAAAAGCCTCTAAATTTAATGAGCATTATTATTGAAGCTTCGAGTGATGAAAATGATGTAATTTGGGAACCCTTTGGAGGACTTTTCAGTGCGTCTTTAGCTGCTATTCAATTAAAGCGAAAATCATACTCATGCGAGATTGACCCAGACTATTTTTATTTTGGGGTGGAAAGATTTAATCAACAAGTTCGTCAATTGTCTCTTCTTTGATGTCTAAATATTCCTGTAAGCAGTCTCTTATGTTATCTTCTTTGCGGCTCGATAGCAACTTATTCCATTGAGCAATTGTCATACTAGATAATTTCATATTGTATATGCGCTGCTTAAATTCCTCAATACTAGGATGTACAATTCTGTCCATTTTGGCAAAATTGGTATCCAGTCTGTATTTATAACGTATTAACAGTTCGCGCAAAAGTAATTGATAGTCTCTGCTTGGTTTATAAATCTTTGCTTCATTACCCCATGAATCAACTATTGCCTGAGCTTCTAAAAGCTCTTCATTAGAGCCTTGAAACTTATAACCATTAGTGTTTGTCTGTTGTAAATTCGCCGTTCTTTGAGTGGTATCCTCTGGCTCTATAACGAGGTAATCTGGTGGATTGTGGTAATGAGCATCTCTGGCTATAGCTACCGATAAACCAGAAATAAGGCATACATCCAAAATACGAGGTTTTCCATAAATAATTTTTTCAGGTAGCCACGCTAACATAGCAACGTAAGTTTGGTCAAACTGGAAATGATTCTGGCTCTGTTTAAAGCGTGCTGTTATTTCTGTCGCTAATGGAAACCATGCTTTAATTTCTAGTCCCGGTGTCGGTTGAACTTTTCCCACGAAGATGGTGTCAGGAAAACCAGGGTCTTGCCTTTGCCATTTTCCAAACTCAGAAAAATCATTTTGTTTATTCAAGAACTCAATAGTATTAAATTCGATTAAATTTCCCAGTAGTGGGGAAAGCTTTGAAATAACTTTAGTTAAGTTCACTGCTGCGTCTATAGATATAGGTTTAGATATATCTAATACGTCGAAGTTATGCCCTGATAAATTACCAAGATATTGAGATACAAGCCTTATCGCATCCTTTGTATTCATGTCTCTTCCTCGTTAGATGTGTTAGAGACTTCTTGCTCAATTTTTCTGAGGATGTCACAAGGGTCTATACCTATTGCATGAGAAACGAACATAAACTCAATAACATCTAAGCGTCGCTCACCATTTTCATATTTCGCGACGAAAGATTGTGGTTTATTAAGAGATTTTGCTAGATTTACCTGAGTCAGTTTTGCTTTTTTACGAGCCGCTATCATACAGCGACGGAATATGTCGTACTCGTGGCTGAAAATAGATTTCATTATGCATTAGGTTTAGTCCTAGATAATACATACTAAATAGAATAAACCTATTTTAGGATAATCCCAAAGTAGGATATTTGGGTAATTTATGTCTCGGTGGATGAAAAGGGGTTTTTGATGAAAGCATTAGCTATGCTACATTTAAGCTACATTTGCTGGATTTGAGGGTTTAGGCAATGACAGCACAAGTACAACAAAGCGATTACAACACGGCTTTCGTACCACCATTAGAAAGTGGGGATAGGCTCACACGCTACGAATTTGAGCGGCAATATGGTGCAAGTTCAGGCAATGCGACAACAGGGTTTGAATTCTCAGGAGCATAAGGATTTTGTAAAAACTTTGTCACAAACACCTTAGTTTTGATTTTTTATTAGTTTTTATCTAAATAAACTAGGGTCAACTTTAAAAAAATCACCTAAAGCTTTAGCTTGCACTTCGCTGATTTCTTGATTTCCATTAAGTATTTCTGAAACAATACCTGTAGAGCCTATTATCCCAACTAAATCTGAGTGTTTAATATCTTGTTGTTCCATTAAAAATATTAGCCTCGAACGAGGAGTGGAACATTCTCCTGGTGAATAATAATCTTGTTCAAACTTTTCAACTAAAGTAATAAGTAAATCATAAAGTTCGTCTTCTTCAGGGCTAAGATTTTTTTGATGCATTAATTCTTCTATTATTTTGAGAAAATTTTCATTTTCTTCTTCAGTTCTGATAATTTTTGGTTGATATTTAATTAACAACTCTTGATATTTTATTTTATTAAAAGTAATAGTCATTTTTCCAACTCTCCTTATCATACTCAGCATGGGTCATAATATACTTGATATAAATCAATTGTTTTTCATAATCGATACTGACAATTAAACGATATTTATTTCCTTTAATATTGAAGACAGTAAAATTATTAACTGCTTCCGCTCTTGGAAAAATAGATTGTACTTCAATCAAATTTGACCAATTTGCTTGCTTGGCAAATTTATACCAGTCATCAAGGGCATCTCGACAATCAGCGTGTTTTTCGTAGAACTCTCTTAACCTTCGGTAGCTGATAACATGCATTTTTAACTATAATATTAAGTATAACTTAGTTCTTACAGTGATAACAGATGATAAACAAATATACCAAACTACTCCTCATCTTTCACTGCCAACTTGCTAACTTAACAAAAATTTTTACGATTTGATTTATAAGTGATTAAGCAGAACTTGATATAATACACGTAAACTTCTTAATTATTTATAAACGTTATCGCCAACCATAATTCATGCCTTCACCCTCAAATATGCTGGTAGTCCGAAATTTGCCGTTTATATCAAATTTTGTAGGGGTGAAAAAGTTAAATGAAATCAGGAACAATTTTTTAACCAAAAAAATCATAATATTCAGTAAAATGAAAAATAAAATTAAGTACATACCCATCTAGGATTTGCGTGATATGAAGCTCAAGCAATTACTAAATACTACTGTTTTCAAATCTGTTAGCTGTATAACACTATCTTTTGTTACTATCATAAGTGTATCGTCTTTTGCCGTAGCTTCATCAAAAGCACCGAAATCAGTGCAATATCTAGCACAATTTTCCGACGACACACCACAAGAGCGAAGTATACTAATTCAAGAAATAAATTCTTTGTTTAGACAACAAAATTTTACCGAAACTGAAGAAAAATTACGCAAATTTATTAAAAAGTTTCCTCAAGACGCCTTTGGACCATATCAGTTAGGGAATGTCTTATTTAGTCAGAAAAAAAATGAAGAAGCAATCAAACAATACGAAGAAGCGATACGTATTAATTCTAAGTATGCTCTTGCACATAATGCACTAGGACTTGTTTTTGCTAATCAAGACCGATGGAATGAGGCTGCTACAGCTTATAATAAGGCTTTAGAAATTAATCCTAAATACGGTGATGCACTAACAAACCTAGCACAAGCGCTTTGGGAGCAAGGTAAACATAAAGAAGCCATTGCATCATTGGAAAAGGCTGCTAACATTTTTAAAGCTGAAAATAGACCAGAAAAATATCAACGAGTTCAACGACTTTTACAGCAGTTAAATAAGGATAAAGACCCATCGCTATCTTGAACGATGTAGTCTTATTCATTATAAAATTTTGAAAATATCTATCCAAATCTAGAGCAATCTAATTTCCTAATAAAGACAAAATAGCTTTTTTTTAGTCCTCTTCCAGAGGACTTTAGCTTTTAGACAGCGATTTTAATCGCTGGCTTTCTTATTTATTGGTAACTATATTTCCTGATATTATAACCGAAAATAACTGAGGGAGAAGGTTGTATAAAGTTTACTGGACAAATTTGGCTAAAAGCTTTAATCAGTAAGCAGGAGATTAATTTAAATTATTCTTTCTCTAAAAAGCTTATTATTATGAAAATTACTATTGTCCAAGGAATTATCGCCTCTATATTTATTAGTGGTGGTTTATTCCTAGAAATTAGTCCAGGAGTTGCTGTCAAGTCCGCTAGTGAGTATCGGCAATTGGGACTTTCGCTTCGTCAACAAGGAAAGTCGGAGGAAGCAATTGCTGTTTTGCAAAAATCTGTGGAATTAGAGCCGCAAAATCTTTCTGGAAGAGTATTATTAGGTTGGACACAGCACCTAGCACAAAAGCGACAGGATGCTACTAAATCTCTACTAAAAGTGGTATCTCAAAATCCTTATTTTGTCCCCGCTTATAATGCTTTAGGAATAGTTTATTTAGTTGATAGCAATTTAGCTAGTTCAGTGTTAGTTCATACTTGGGCTGCTATTCTCAAGCCAGATAACGAAATTGCTTATTTTAACTTAAGTTTAGCGCTGCATCGACTACAAGTTTATCCTTTAGCGATTATCTGCGCTAACCGTGCAGCAACCTTGGAACCAAGTAATCCTCACCCATTAATTGCGAGTGCTATATCCTATTGGGACAGTGGGAATAAAACTTTTGCAAAAGGGGTTTACAACAAAGCGATTAATTTAGATTTCAGATATAGCGACAGTGTTTATTTAAATCACCTCAAGGAAGCGGCATTTACTTTATCACAAATTAAAACTACTGATAAAGTTCGTACCGCTTTACCCTAATAAAATTCTTAAATTCTATCAATAATCAACTCGACATCTTCATAAGCATCAGCAATATCAAAACGAAAATTTACACTAGCTAAATGTACCTCATCCCCTCTCCCATAGGGGAAAAGTTCCCATCGTCCTTCCTCATTGCGATGAAAGCAGTCTATACTCATAGTGTCTTGGGAAATTAATACATATTCCTGTAAAGATTTTAAGTGTCGGTAGTCTGAGAATTTTTTACCTCGGTCTTCAGCTTCGGTGGAGTCAGATAAAACTTCTACAATCATACAAGGATAGCGTTTAAAATATTTATACTCCTTATCACGCATATCCGCAGTTACAAAAATATCTGGATAAAAGTAGCGATTAATGCCTTCTATTTGTAATTTCATATCGGTGATAAAGACCCGATAACCAGTAGACCGCAACTGGTTTCTTAACATCGTAAATATATTTCCAGCTATAGTTACATGAGCATCACTTCTTGCCGCTGAAAGTTGGTGAATTTGACCATCTAAATACTCGTGTTTTACTAGACTTATTTTCTCGTTCTCTAAATAGTCTTGCTGAGTAATATAGTACTCATTGTTGTTAAATAACATTTGAGTTCCTAGCTGTTGCTGGTTTTATATATTTATTCTAACGGAAGAAAGAAGGAAATTAATGTCCTACCGCACCACCTGTTGCTTTGACTTTTTTAAAGAAAATAATTGCCAAGCCACTTAGTAACAAAGCGATACCAATAAAATAAAAACAATCATTAAACGCCATCACAAATGCTTCTCGGCGGACTATATTATCAATAGACTTAATAGCTTGATTTTGGGCTGTACCCAAATCGACACCACCACGATTAGCAAAATATTGTGTTAATTGCTCAATTCTTTGCTGAGTTTCTGGACTATACAAAGATACAGACTCACCTAATCGATTAGAGTGAAATTGTTCTCGGTTAGTTAATAATGTTGCTAAGGAAGCGATACCCATAGAACCACCTAAGTTTCGCATCATGTTAAATAAACCACTAGCAGAACCAGCTTCTTTTGGTGGTAAACCCGCAGTTGCAATAGATGTCAAAGGAACCATAATTAATGGTTGTCCCATAGCACGAACAAGTTGTGACCATATTAACTGGTCGAGTCCTGTTTGGTATGTTAAACGTGCATTCATAAACGCGCTAATAGAAAATAATGTCACACCAGTTGCTACCATTAAACGCACATCAATACGTTGCATCAATTTTGGTAAAAAAGGAATTATTAGTAATTGCGGGATACCAGCCCAAATTAATACTTCACCAATTTGCAATGCATTATATCTTTGAATTTGTGCAAGGTATAGAGGTAAAATATAAATTGAACCATATAATCCCACACCCAAAGCAACATTGACAATACTTGCCAAACCAAAGTTACGATACTTCAATAAACGTAAATTAATAAACGGCTGTTTGCGCGTTAATTCAATCCAGAAAAACAAAGCCAGAAAAATTACCGCAATTACACTTAAACGAACAATAAACATTGAGCCAAACCAATCTTTTCGGCTGCCTTCTTCTAATACTACTTGTAAAGAACCTAAACCAAGCGCCATTGAAATAATACCAAACCAATCCCCTTGTTTTAATAAATTTAATTGTGGTTGTTGCTGAGTAATTCCGTACCAAACGCCAGCAAGCATTAAAATACCAGGAAATATATTAATATAAAAGTTGTATTGCCAACTGAAGTTCTCTGTTAACCAACCTCCCAATGTTGGTCCAACGGAAGGAGCAAAAACGGCAGTAATCCCAAATGCAGCAAGTCCAACTGATTGTTTTGATGGAGGTAAAGTTGTAAGTACAACAGTCATCGCTGTGGGGATTAAAACTCCTCCTGTTAGTCCTTGTAAGGCGCGAAATAGTATCATAGAATTTAAATCCCACGCCCAAGCACAGCAGATGGAGAAAAATATAAAAAACAAAGTATTTACTAATAAATACTTTCTTAAGGAAAAGACTCTCGATAACCAACCAGTTAAGGGTATTACCACAATCTCAGCCACAAGATATGCAGTAGAAATCCAAGAACCTTCCTCAAGAGTTGCGCCTAAGCTCGCTTGAATTTCTTGTAATGAAGCATTAGTTATTTGAATGTCTAATACTGCCATAAAGGCACCCAACATACTTGCTAAAACACCTATCCAAGTTCTTAACGGTACTTGGTTCGGGTTGGTTTGACTATTAATTATATTTGATTGACTCACGCTGGTAGAGACTCCGGAGATTTTTTAACTGCTATACATATTCTTCAATTTTCTACTATATTAAAAATGTATCTCGCGGTAGATGTTTAAATCAGTTGGGATTTTTTCAAAATATCTATAAAAATTATTCTATGCAAAAAGCAACATTTGGTGCTGGTTGTTATTGGGGAATAGAAGCAGCATTCCGCAAAGTCAAAGGAGTTGTTTTCACCTCAGTCGGATTTATGGGGGGAAATTTTCCCAACCCCTTATATTTAGACGTATGTTCTCGAATCACCGGACATGCGGAAGTGGTACAAGTCGAATATGACCCCAACATAGTGAGTTACGAAGAATTACTCAATATATTTTGGAGCATCCACGACCCAACAAGTTTAAATCGTCAAGGGGGAGATAGAGGAGAACAATATCGGTCTGTAATCTTTTACCATACTCCCCAACAGGAAACAGCCGCTCGCAACTCAAAATTAAAAGAACAACAATCCGGTAAATACGACCAAGATATTGTCACAGAAATAAAACCAGCTTCAGATTACTGGTTGGGACCAGATTACCATCAGCAATATTACGAAAAGAAAAAGAGGAATTAATAGTTTGGGGTTACAGCAATACTATGAGCGATTGCGAGCATAGATATTTATTAGTCCCACGCAAAGCCGCAAAGCCGCAAAGAGTTTTGGAAATTCCGGATGTTCACAAACTATTTAGGATTGCTGTATTTAATTAATATATTTGCGAGTTAGTTAAATATATTTTTGCTGACCAGGAACGTTATAAACTATTTATTATGACTTATGGAGAATTGGCAATGACTACAGCCGCTTACATTCAAGATGAAACGGAATTTGACGCGCTCCTAAAAGCCGAATCTCTATTGGTGGTGGACTGTACAGCTAGCTGGTGTGGTCCGTGTAAACTCGTTAGTCCTTTGATGGATAAACTAGCGGAACAATATAACGACCGCGCTAAAGTCTTCAAGCTAGACATAGACCCAAATAAATCCGTTGCTAAGCGATTTGCCATCAAGAGCATCCCGGCTGTTATGGTGTTTAAGCAAGGTGAATTAATGGAAACATTGATAGGTGTCAAAACCTATGAAGAGTTTTGCAGTACCCTGGAACAATATCTATAGTTAAATAGCAGGCTTTGGGCTTCCAAAGTCTTGTATTAACAGTAAATATAAATCTTTCTTGCCTTCCTTGGCTTCCTTGGCTCCTTGGCGGTTAGTTTAATCCTTATGAACTATAGGATAAAATAGTAAAAATTCCAGCATAAAAAGTAATTTACTGTGACAAAAATCACCACACCGAAATTACCACTCCCTGCACCACTTGTAGGCTCAGAAGTTGGTAGTTTTACCGAATATACAGTAACGCAACGAATGCCTGACATTGCAAGACGAGTTATTGCAGAAAATAAATTTTCAGATGAGATTAATGAAGCGTTAGACAAACTAGCTTCAGAATTATCATCAGGAAATATACCACCATTAGTTGATGATACAGGTAAAGATGTAGCTAACTGGCAAGAAAGCCTTAAACCTTATAAAGGACAGCGTTGGATAGACGCACCTTGGTTTGTTGTCGAAACTTATTTTTATCGCTTCATTTTAGCGACAACTAAGTACTTTTCTTCTGGTCAATGGCAAGGTATAGACCCATTCGCATTACAAAAACGTCAGGGTTTAGAAAGTACTTTAGGCTCCACAATTACTCTATGTACTCAACTTAATAAATGGTTAGATACTTCGCAAGTAGATAATTTATCTTATCCAGAAATATTAACAGCATTATTATATTTTGCCTTATGGGGTAACCGTGTTGACTTAAGTTTGTGGTCAGCATTTGAAACAGACCGCAGTCGTTTTGATATCGAAAGTCAGCAAGCACATATTTTAGTAGATGATTCTTCTAAGATAGTAAAACTATTAACCTATTCAAAAGGAACACGGATTGATTTTGTTTTAGATAATGCGGGATTTGAACTTATTTGTGATTTATGTTTAGTAGATTTTTTATTAGCCAGTGACTTAGCCAGTCAAGTTAAGCTTCACGTAAAACCCCATCCCACATTTGTATCTGATGCGATGATTAAAGATGTGCATCAAACAATAGAATTTTTAGCTGGTACTCATAATTCTGATGCAAAATATTTTGCTAATCGATTACAAGACTATTTAAATAACGGAAAATTAATTTTGAACGAGCATTATTTTTGGACATCACCAAACGCATTTTGGCAAATACCAGAGGAGTTAAAAAATGATGTGTCTGCTGCTAGTTGCTTGATAGTCAAAGGTGATGCTAATTATCGTCGATTATTAGGAGACCTGCACTGGGATTATACAAGCAACATTGATGACATTATTTCCTATTTGGCAGTACCTGTAGTTCCAATTCGTACACTAAAATCCGAAGTAGCAGCGGGTTTAAAACAAGAAGTCATTGAGCAAGTCGCAAAAGTCGATTCTTCGTGGTTGACGAATGGACAATGGGGTGTAATTCATCTAATTTAAATAATTTTTTATTCCCCCTTACCTTGTAGGAAAGGGGGTAGGGGGTTAGGTCTCTTTACTTATCCGCAACATCAAAAATTTAACCTATTTTTAGGAAAAATATTGTATTGTATTCCAAGTAATAAGTTAAAACACATTAAAAAAGTCTCCACAAAGAGTATCTCTGATTCTTTTGACTTCTGAATTTTAACTTTTAACTTGTGTATGAGGAGTGGGAATCAATGGAAATCCAAACACGACTTGATGAGGCTATTAACAAAAGCCAAGATTATCTTTTGTCTACTCAATATGAAGATGGTTATTGGTGGGCAGAATTAGAATCAAATGTAACAATCACATCAGAAGTTATTTTGTTACACAAGATTTGGGGAACTGATACAGCGCGTCCTCTACACAAAGCTGAAAAATATTTGCGTCAACAACAACGTCAAAATGGTGCTTGGGAATTGTACTACGCTGATGGTGGGGATTTGAATACCACTGTGGAAGCATACATGGCACTCAAATTATTGGGTGTTGCAGAAAATGACCCCGCAATGCTCAAAGCTAAAGAATTTATTCTCGCTAAGGGTGGGGTAACAAAAACACGTATTTTTACTAAGTTACATTTAGCACTATTAGGATGTTACAACTGGCGTGGAATTCCTTCCTTACCACCTTTTGTCATGCTTTTACCATCATTCCCTATATTTGGTGGTCATTCCTTTAGCATTTACGAGTTATCTAGCTGGGCAAGAAGTAGCACTGTTCCTTTACTCATTGTATGCGACCGCAAGCCAATTTATAACACATCACCACAAATTAGACTTGATGAATTGTATGTTGAAGGAATAGAAGACGCAAAATTTGAACTCCCTAGTAATTCAGATTGGAGTGATATATTTTTAGGACTAGATAATCTGTTTAAATTTGCCGAAGATTGGAAATTGATGCCTTTACGAGAAGAAGGAATCAAAGCTGCTGAAAAATGGGTTTTGGAACGACAAGAAGCAACAGGTGATTGGGGTGGAATTATTCCTGCGATGCTCAATTCTATGTTGGCATTAAAAGCCCTAAATTACGATGTTGCTGACCCAATTGTTCAACGGGGATTGCAAGCCATTGACAATTTTGCGATAGAAACGGAAGATACCTACAGCGTACAAGCTTGTGTCTCCCCTGTGTGGGACACTGGTTTGGTGATGCGTTCCCTAATTGATAGCGGTTTGGCTCCCGACCATCCAGCCTTAGTTCGTGGTGCCAAGTGGCTGATTGGTAAGCAAATTTTGGATTATGGCGATTGGTCAGTTAAAAATCGAAAAGGCCAACCTGGTGCTTGGGCGTTTGAATTCGACAACCGTTTTTATCCTGATGTTGATGATAGCGCAGTTGTAGTGATGGCCCTCGCTGGTGTACAAATGCCAGATGAGGAAGTAAAACAAAAAGCGATTGCCCGTGCGGTGAGTTGGATTAGTACAATGCAATGTAAGCCTGGAGGATGGGCTGCGTTTGACTTAGACAACGACCAAGACTGGCTAAATGCTATTCCCTACGGCGATTTGAAAGCGATGATTGACCCCAACACAGCAGATGTAACAGCGCGGGTGTTGGAAATGATGGGAGAGTTACGCAGTTCATCGTTAGAGACTTATCAATATATGACTTTGCTGAACCAAGAGCAAATTCAACGTGCTTTAACTTATTTAATGAAAGAACAAGAACCGGAAGGTTGTTGGTTTGGACGTTGGGGTGTGAATTACATTTACGGAACTAGTGGTGTTTTATCCGCGCTATCTCTGATTGCACCCCAAACTCATCGTCAAGCTATCGAACGCGGTGCAAATTGGTTAACGCAATGTCAAAATTCTGATGGTGGTTGGGGTGAGACTTGCGATACTTACAAAAATCCTGCCCTCAAAGGTAAAGGAGATAGTACAGCTTCGCAGACAGCTTGGGCGTTAATTGGGTTAATTGCGGCTGGGGAAGCGACTGGAGAATTTGCTTGGGATGCTATTGACCGGGGAATTGACTACTTAACAAGTATTCAAAAAGACGATGGAACTTGGGATGAACCTTATTTTACTGGGACTGGATTTCCTGGGCATTTTTATCTGAAATATCACCTTTATCAGCAGCATTTTCCTTTGACTGCGTTGGGGAGATATCGGGATTTAAAGCACGGTCAACAGTTAAAAATTCCTTTGCAGGTGAAAAGCAAACAAGTTATTTCGGAGGTTGCCAATTTTTAATATATTATTTCAGTCCTCTTAAGAGGACTTCAGCTTTAAGACTCTTAATTTATTCCCTGGCTATCTTTATATAGGGTTTAATAATTATTTTATAAACGCCCTCTAGACCACTATACAATTAACATAGCTTAAAAGTTTCCACTACCGAATCAAGCTTTTTATGAAATACAGCTTTGAGTTCCACCCCTACAGCCGTAAATTTAAGCAACCATTGGTAACCAGTCACGGCTTATGGAAAACCAGAGAAGGAATCATACTCAGACTTAAAGATGAAACAGGTAGTGTCGGTTTTGGTGAAATTGCTCCCTTAGAATGGTTTGGTTCAGAAAGTTTGCAGCAAGCACTAGAATTTTGCAATCAATTACCATCAGAAATTACTTCAGATGATGTATTTGCCATTCCCAAACAACTACCAGCTTGTCAATTTGGTTTTGAATCAGCCTTGTCAGAGGTAAAATTTATAGAAAAATATAATAAATTTAACTTAGAAAAAATAATTTCTTTTAGTGGCTTACTACCATCAGGTAAAACAGCATTAGATACATGGAAAAGACTTTGGAATCAAGGTTATCGTACCTTTAAATGGAAAATTGGTATCACCAACATCGTAGAAGAACTCAAAGTTTTTCATTCCCTAGCCTACTCTTTACCTCAAGAAGCAAAGTTACGTTTAGATGCAAATGCTGGGTTAACATTACCAGAAGCTGTTGAATGGCTAAAAGCTTGTGACCGATACGCTATAGAATTTCTCGAACAACCCCTACCTGTAACTGAGTTAGAGTCAATGCTCAAATTGAGTAAATCATATTCCACTCGGTTAGCATTAGATGAATCAATAGCCAATATTGACCAGTTAAAAGCATGTTATAAAAAGGGATGGCAAGGTATTTTTGTTATTAAACCAGCCATAGCAGGCTCCCCAAAACTATTACGGGAGTTTTGTAAAAATCAGAAAATTGATGCTGTTTTCTCCAGCGTATTTGAAACACGAATAGGTACATCAGCCGGATTAAAACTAGCTACTGAACTTAATAAAAATAATCTTGCTGCTGGATTTGGTGTAACTCATTGGTTTTCTAAAGAAGATTTTTTATCTTCACCAGATACCCATACATTTCGACCATACGAACCCTGTAAACCTATTTTTCAGGAACTATGGACAAAACTATCAAAACTATCGAACACTTGAAAGATATTCTTCAAAATTATACTTTAATTTAACTAAGAAATATTATAATTAATAGTACTAACCAAAGTACAATCGCGTCCACTTTTCTTGGAACTTTCAAGCAATTTTTGAGCCTCCTGCATAAGCATCTCAGGGGATACCTCATTATTAGGAATAGCAGAAGCAATAGCTAAGCTAGCAGTTATAACGGAAGCTGGAAATCCTACCAGCTTGTTGTTGTGATAAAGACCTAATCCTTTGACTTTCTGACGTATTGTTTCAGCCAGTTGAAATGCAGTCGCATATGTACGACCAGGTAGCAGTAAAGCAAAATTACCACCTTCATAACGAGCTGCCGTTATTAGATATGTACCACTCACATAAAAATCATTAATTACCTCACGGATAACACAAGCGACTTCTCGCAAACAGTTATCTCCTGCTTCCGAACCGTAAGTTCTATTATAAATTTTTAAATAATCAATATCTAATAAAATTATTGAGATAGGGTCATCATCTTCTGCAACCATTAACCATAATTCGTCCAATAATAAGTCAAAGTAGCGCTTATTCTGTAGTTGGGTGAGGTCATCAACATAAGATAAATACTTTAATAGCAGGTTTTCCTTTTGTAACTTCTTTGCATACTGCCATGTACTAGATTCCTGCAAATTTTGATTAGAAAAATACTTTCTATAAAGTTCACAAGAAAAACTACACTGATAACCATCTAACTTTACAATTCCCAAACTTTCCAATTGGTTTTCTACTATATGGTCTATATCTAATTGACCACCTGCATTAATTAAATTTTGGAGTGCAGTAGCAAGCTCAGGTCTTCCTTGCAATATGACTAACAAACTCCGCAAATGACCGCTATAAATTCCGGTATTTGTAGGAGCTTTTGACAAAAAATCTTCAAAATTAATAATTTTACGATTAGCTAAATAGTAAAGAGCAAGCCTGACTAGATATGGATGTCCTCCCAGCATAGACTTGATTTCAAATGCATAACGTTTACCCAACTTGTCGTACCAATTTAATCCATGTTCCAATGCCAAAGCTTGAATTTGCTCTGTAGTGAATTCAGGTAATTTAATAGCCAATCCTACATTAAATGGAGATTGATTAATATTTAAGCGGGCATAAACTTCTGTAGAATGAACCAATAAAAATCGCATTTTTTTGAAAACATCATTCTGCTTAGCTTCTTCGTACCAAGAGCGCAGCAGAGACAAAAAATCTTGAGCAATATCAGGGTAATCAAAAAGACGATTTAATTCATTTAAAGTTAAAACAATAGGGCTATTTATTTGTTGCAATAAATATTCTTTAAAATAAACAGTGCAGCTAACCTTGTTGCCAGTATATTCATTCCAATACTCATCTAGCATTAATGGTAATTGTAACTGTTGAGTTACATTTGCACAAAACCAAAGTAAAAATTTCTCAAGAGAAGCAAAACTATTTTCGTCCGCTTGCTGTAAATCTATATATATCGTCCGATAGCCAATATTTCTAGCATCAGCGAGTAAACGCAGTACCAAGGAAGTTTTACCCATTTTTTGAGAAGCTTTAATCCTTGTTATACTACCTCCTTTAGTAATTTCTTCGCGAATTAACGCTTCCACAGGAATCCGTTCGATATAATATCGAGAGCCAGGTGCTACTACTTCATAAGGAGACTCTAAGGATGTTAAATTCATTGTGAACGCAATGACAAATTAAGTCATACAATATCTATTTGCAACTATTTACCTACAGGGAACACACATCATCCGAACAAATAGGTTTAAAACCTTGCAATTGCGTTCGCACAGCTTGTTGTCTAGGCTTATTGCGAACCTATAGCGTGCCCATAAAGGCATATTGCGAATTGCTTAACGGGTTGTTATATACTATCACAGAGAGACTTATCTTCCTTATTTACCTCCGAATTTGTTCTGAGGCTATCATTTAACCAATTGCAAGCGTATTCTAACAAGTTGAAATTTGTAATGCGCTTAACATTCCGCACAATAATTTTTTGGTCATAGATAGAACATCTAAAACAATCTAGAAGTCCAGTCAAAGTTTCAAGCGTCGATATTTTTACCAGGCATTTAAAGTTTGGTAATAAGGATGAAGACTAATTAGTTTTTTTTGATACCCATTCTAAATTAAAAACGTTTTGATAAATACAGTTATTGACTTGAAGTGCGCCTTCATTTTTTACTACTAATCCAGATAAAATTAACTGCATCTGCTCATAACTATCATCTATTTTAATATGCTTACCTTGTAATATTTTTTGATAAATACTCAGCATTTTGCCAACATATAAATCACTACGCTCAATTCTGTCTCTTACCGTTCGCAAATGTTCTGGCTCATCCTGCAATTCCCAATTATGGATAATACAGTCTCTCACTAGCTCCGCAATTTTTGTTCTCTTTTCTAACTCCCCTTTTATAAAAAAAGAAGATTGAGAAGTAACCTCTTTTACAACCTGACAAAGCTTTTGAGTCAACAATGGCTGTCCACCAGTCCAATGTAAGATTTCAGCAATAACTTCTTGGGGGTTCGCTACATAGGGTTTTAATCCTTCGACTAAAGATTGAACTTCATGCAGCTGAAACCCATTTAATTCTATAGCTGTACCAATATTAAATGGTGTACGATTCTTATCAGCAATTAAATCGCTAGGAGTAGAAACCCCAAAAATGGCAAAATTAAGGCGATGATATTCTAAATTAACAGTTCTATTATTATAACAAAAACGAATATAAGCGAAAAAATCTGCTACCTCAAAATTTAAGCTGAGAATACTATCAATTTCGTCAATAAATATAACGATTTTATCTTGAGGAAATACAGTATAAATAATATATTCGATAAAATTACTCAATTGCTGCACAAAAGATATTTTTTCCTGCTCCTTAAACCATGACTTTAAATTTACTTTCCCAAATAGATTCAGCCCTATCCACAACTCTGTAATAATTCCGTAATACCATTGTTGAGGTGTAATATCATTACTACCAATGCGCGTCATATCTAAAAAAACGCATTTAAAACCTTCTTCTTGCAAACGCTTTTTAGTACGTACTAAAATTGAGGACTTACCCATTTGACGGGAGTTTAGTACATAACAAAATTCTCCAGCTTTTAAAGCTTTATAAATTTTCTCATCTGAAGAACGCACCACATAACAGGATGCATCAGCTTCCAGACTTCCCCCTACTTGGAATTGCTGCTTGCTCATCTGCCTTGTTGTGTAATTCCAAATATTTGTATTTGATTGTATATCAATTCATCGTACCTGCTGATAACCCGCAAAGAAAACCGTTTCCGCTAAACTTAATTTATGAACAGTCTGACCCTATCCTCAAAGCACAATTTAATAAATTCTCGCACCAACCTCCTAAGTGTCGCTCCAATGATGGACAGAACCGACCGACACTATAGATATTTTATGCGGCAAATTTCCCGTCTCACGTTACTTTATACCGAGATGGTCACAACTGCCGCGATTATGCATGGCGACAGAGAGCACCTACTCGGCTTTTCCCTGGAAGAAAAACCCCTCGCATTACAAGTAGGTGGTGATAAACTCCCAGAATTAGCCGAATGTGCCCGAATTGCTGAGGATATGGGTTACGACGAAATCAACCTAAACGTTGGTTGTCCCAGCAGTCGCGTACAAGATGGAAACTTTGGTGCTTGTTTAATGGCACAACCACAAAAAGTAGCGGATTGCGTAGCAGCAATGATAAATGCGACAAATATTCCTGTCAGCGTCAAACATCGTATCGGTATTGATGACCTGGACAGTTACGAAGATATGGCAAATTTTGTCCGTATCGTTTCCCAAACAGGATGTCAGCGCTTCACCGTCCACGCTCGCAAAGCTTGGTTACAAGGATTAAGTCCCAAAGAAAACCGTGATATTCCACCATTACGCTACGGTGACGTACATCGTCTCAAACAAGAATTTCCCCACCTATTTATCGAAATAAATGGTGGGTTCAGCACTTTGCAACAAGTACGTGAGCAACTGCAATTAGTTGACGCTGTAATGATAGGACGTGCAGCTTACGACAACCCATATCTATTTGCCACAGCTGACAGCGAGATTTACGGTAAAGATATCACGCCGTTAACTCGCCATGAAATAGCCGAAGCGATGTGCATTTATATTGACAAATGGGTCGCAAAAGGTTTAAAAGTGCATAAAATTACCCGACATATGCTGCAGTTATTTGCCGGAAAACCGGGAACTCGCGCTTGGAAACAACACATAAGTGAAAATTCCAGTCGTCTAGGTGTTGGTTCCGAAGTGATACGCGAAGCTTTATCAAGAGTACCGAAATGAGCCAAAAGCAAGCGAAAAAAGAAAACGGTAGAAGTTACAGAAAGATTTATAGAATTTTTCTTTTACCTTTTTACTTTTTACTTTTACTTTTAAGAAGCAATCGCCTGAGGTTGCATTATACCCATTAAATCATTAATACCCTTTTGTAAGTAGCGCGTTACTGTCATCGGACTTGTACCAATTTTTTTGGCAGCATCCTTACGAGAAAGTTCTTTCAAAAATACTAGTTCTACTGCCATACGGGGTTTTTCTTCCAATAAATTAATAGCCCCTTGCAATTGTTGCCGCTCTTCTTCTTCATGTTGAAGACTAGCATTATGAGGACACGCAAGCGCTTCACCTAAAGTAATTTGGCAATCAACGTAGTGAACCACTGTTGCATCCAAACTCAATGGCATACGATTTTGAGCCGCTAACTTGGTTTCTTGCCATTCGTGCAAAGGAACTCTCAGTTTTTTGGCAATTTCGGAATCTTTTGGAGGACGACCTAAGCTTTCTGCCAATTCCTTACGGATTCTTTGTCCTTCATGATAAAGCTCTTGCCAACGACGGGGGATTTTTAACAAAGTACTTCTGTCCCGTAGAAAATGCAACATTTCACCCCGAATGTAAGGCACAGCAAAAGAACTAAAAGCATATCCTTGGGTCGGGTCGAAGCGTTCAATCGCCCTAATTAAACCAAAATAACCTATTTGCTCCAAATCCTCATAAGGTTCGTTACATTGATGGCTAAATTTGTGAGCCAACTTTCTAACTAACCCTGTATGTAACTGCACAAGCTGATTACGTAGTTTAATTGAAGGATTCTGGTGATATAGACGCAACAATTCCATACCATCAGAACGCAAAAACGACTGACTAGCTGCCATATATATATTCCTTTCTTGTAACCCCGTTCCCTTGACAAAAAGGAGTTGCGTAAATGTTCATCTAAGCTAGTATTTATTTTCCTAAGGAAAGGTTATGGAGACCATTCGTCTTTCCACGGAACTTTGAGGGGTCAGACTCTTCGTGTCGGTGTTTCTACGTATTTTTCTTAATTAGATACTGGTTTTACAAAGCTTTTGGCGTCTTCACAATATATTTAACGCAGCCTAGCTTTTCCACTACAAACACTTAATGATTTTTGCTGTAATATATCCATCCAGCCTACCAAAAATCATAAAAACTAAACCTAATTAAAATATTAAACCTTTTTTACTAAAAATTTAAATATTAATAATATTTAAATTAAATATTAAATGTAGAGACGTTACATGTAACATCTCTACATTATTTTTATTCTAGCCATAAATATTAATCCCACTTGGAAGCACTACCCAAACAGATATTAATGATGTTAACTTAGGTATTCAAATAAACATAATTATTACTCCATTTTACTAGATACTTACGCTTCCCATGCCTAAATTAATATCCGCTACTTTAGTCGTAATTGCTTTTATGGTGACCTCAATCCACAGTCCCAGAGCCACACAAGCCGGTACTTGTGCTTCCAAATGCGGTTCCAGCCCTGTACAATTCACTCCCGGCCAATACATTCGTTTGGAAGTTATAAATAATACAAATAAATTAGTTAAAATACAGGGACATCCTACTTCCGTTTTTCGGAACATATCTCCGGGGCAAACGTTACGTTTAGATGAAGGATTTGGTACAGAGCCAAACATGTCTGTCATATTCTGGGATGATTCAGGGTTACCATTACGTGCGACAATTTCTAAACCAAACTTCGGCACCTTGCGTCTAGTAATTACCAATGGTAAAACTCTACCTGGTGACCGTTCAATTTATATCCTCGATAGCGGTCGCGTCAATGTACTTTAGAGGGTGGGGAGTCCCAATTCCCTACTCCCCATTCCCCACTCCTTTACCCCGTGCTAACTCAAAAATCACCGGAATCTCCAAAGCTAAGACGACGATTACCCAACCAACGTTGGCAAATTTTCCCTGAAAAGACGGAAATTGTCAGAAATTTAGTAAAAGCGATGAACATTTCTCCCATCGTCGCTCAGCTATTGATAAATCGCGGTATCGAAACACCGGAACAAGCACAAAGTTTTTTACAACCGGAGTCTTTAGCTTTACCTTCTCCCCTTGAAGAATTTCCTGATTTGGCAATGAGTTTGGAGCTTCTGCAAAATGCGATCGCCTTTCAAACAAAAATTGCCATCTGTGGTGATTACGATGCTGACGGAATGACTAGTACAGCTTTACTGCTGCGTGCTTTACGAGCTTTAGGGGCACAAGTAGATTACGCCATACCCAGCAGAATGAGCGAAGGCTATGGAATTAATAAACGAATTATCGAAGAGTTTCATAGCGAAGGTGTAGGATTAATTCTGACTGTTGATAATGGTATATCAGCTTACGAACCCATTGTCAGAGCAAGAGAACTGGGTTTAAAAGTTATTATTACCGACCATCACGATATCCCGCAAAAATTACCTCCAGCGAACGCAATACTCAATCCCAAACTTTTACCAGAAACATCTTTATATTGGAGTGTAGCGGGAGTGGGTGTCGCTTACATACTGGCAGTATCTTTGTCTGAACAATTGGGAGATGATACCAAAAATATTGTTAAACCAATATTAGAACTTTTTACATTAGGTACAATTGCAGATTTAGCACCTTTAATCGGCGTTAACCGTCGCTGGCTGAAACGTGGTTTAAGGCTACTACCCAAGTCTACATTACCTGGAGTTCAAGCGTTAATCCAAGTATCTGGGGTACAGGCACGGAGCGAGCAGGTAGAAGGCAAAGAAGGACAAAACGCGATTAACAAAGACGCGATTAACAAAGACGCGATTAACAAAGACGCGATTAACAAAGACGCGATTAACAAAGACGCGATAAATCGCGTCTCTACAAATAATAATAATAATGCCAAAACCCTGAAGCCTGAGGATATTGGTTTTCGCTTGGGACCGAGAATTAATGCTATTGGTAGAATTGGTGACCCTCAAACAGTAATTGAGCTGTTGACTACTGATGATATGGGAGTTGCTTTAGAAAAAGCAATGCAGTGTGAAATGACAAACTCCCGTCGTCAGCAATTGTGCGAGCAAATTGAGCAAGAAGCTATTGCTTGGGTAGAGGAAAGCCAAATCAACTTACAACGAGAACGGGTTTTAGTTGTTGTTCGACCAAATTGGCATCATGGTGTTATTGGTATTGTCGCCTCTCGTTTAGTAGAACGTTACGGAGTTCCCGTATTTATTGGAACTTACGAAGACGAAGTAAAGCATGTAGTTACAGATATAACGGATGAACTATCTGTTAACCCAGAAAAATTATCCGCGATTCAAGCAACAATGCCAAATATTCGTGGTTCAGCACGCTCAATACCAGAATTTAATGTATTTCAGGCTTTAGAATACTGTCATGACCTACTTGGTAAATTTGGTGGGCACAAAGCAGCAGGGGGATTTTCTTTAAAAGCAGAAAATTTAGAAGCTTTGCGGGGTCGTTTGCGGGAGTTTGCTAACCAATGCTTAGAGGTGCAACATCTAAAACCACTACTCAAAATAGATGTCCAAGCAAACTTAAACCAACTTAATCAACAGTTCTTTGAAGAACTTAACACCCTTCACCCTTGCGGAATCGAAAACCCTGACCCAGTTTTTTGGACACCCAATGTCCAAGTGATAGAACAACAAATCGTTGGTAAAGGTCACATCAAACTTACCCTCGCACAAACCATAGATGGACAAAGGTATACAATTAGAGCAATTGCTTGGCGATGGCAAGAGTTTTTTCCTCTTCCATCCAAAGTGGATATCGCTTACAAACTACGAGAAAATTATTTCAATAGTAAGACAACAATAGAGTTAGAACTATCGGGGGTTAGACTCCCAACTCATCCTTTATTTTTAACGACATATACAGCACCTCTCAAAGCCACTTTTGAATACAACAGAAAACTTTACGACTGCGGCATCTACCAAAACGGTTCCACACCAGAATTAAGAATCAAAAACTCTGACGACAAAATTTTAGCAATTCAACCAGGAAACACCATCGGAATTCTTGGGACTAATCGTCAAGACAGCGAAGAAGTGGATATTTGTCAACCCCCATATGAAAATATCATCCAAGCTGCAATTGAAGCTTTAGCAGTGCTTGATACTGAGTGGTGAGAAGGCTGTTTATTAGGAAAGCACCCAAATAAAAAATAAGCAGTCGGATGCATTAGCGACCATTTGTACAATAGCGGGCTGGAAGCCCGCACTACTAGGAAAAAAGGAAAATGCTAGAAAAAATTACCTAAAAAATCCCAAGAAATCATGTAGGTAAATTATCCGGGTCGATACCTTGAGATTGTAAATAAGCAATTAATCGTTCTTTTTGCTGACGTTCCTGCTCAGCACGTTGACGTTCCTGCTCAGCACGTTGACGTTCCTGCTCAGCACGTTGGCTTTCCTGCTCAGCACGTTGACGTTCCTGCTCCACACGTTCCACACCCCAAGGTAACAAATTACCTGCTTCGTCCCACCATCGCAACCAATACCCAGTCTGTCGGGTTCCTTTTGCACCTTGCCATGTTCCCAAAAATAAATTCATGGAAGCAATCCAATTACGACCATTTTCATCAGGTTGCTTTAACTTATACTGACCATTTTCCAGTTGGTAAAATTCTACTAAACCGCCATCTTGGTCAAAAATAATATAAACTGGGACTTGCAAAATTTGTTCGTAGAAAAACCATTTTCCTGGTGGATAAACTTGCTTAGAAGAATATTCGTCTCCGTTAGTGTCAGACAAAAATTCCATCACTACCGCAGGAACATCCCCTTCTAAATTAGGTGTGTAACTTCTGCGGTCTGGTAAAACTTGTAAAACGGAAGGAATGTAGAGCCAATCGGGAGCTTTGACAACATATTCCCCGTTGAGGGTTGCACAAAGACCAAAGTTTGAAGCTATTAACATTTGGGGTTGAATAAAACCGCTTATTTCTAAGCTTTCAGTCAAAGCCGCAGCCAAAACTGGCTGACCTACATTGTCCACTGGGTCATCCTCTAACTCGAAATCATCGGGCAACGCTTCCCAAGTGATTACCAGTTCTTTTGATGCTTTGACTTCACCGACCTGGGTTATCATAGACACTGCCTTTTTTTGGTGTGTCCCCCTATTTTACCTAAGGCTTATATGTACATGTTAAATAACTCTTGTGGGGTGGGCATCCTTGCCCGCCCATGAACTAAAGAGGACTTACTCGCTCTTGCATCAAAGGCGATTACAGATACCCACCCCACAAGATGGGACAATTTACTTGTCGAAAATCCCTTACAGGTCTCCGCCACGAAAAGCTAGAACAAAAATTACCACTGGTCCAGCTAGCATAATCATCGCGACAAAAAGTAACTGGAAAATAACTTCCCAATTGATGCTGGTTAAAGCTTCAAACATTTTTCCTCCGGATTGTCTTAAAAAAATTAAATAACTCAAACACAAATCTAATGATTTATCATATCCGGCAATACCCTCTTAGATTTAATTAACTTAACAAAATGATAAGAAAGAACATAAAAACCCAGAATAGCTCTCAGAAAGTAACGAGTAATGAGTTATAAGTTATATCTGTGAATCCAACAAACCCTCAGCATAACCCTAAAAAAGATAGAATCATGGCAACTTGGCAATGTGTAAAGCAATGTGGAGCCTGCTGTCATCTTGACCCAGCAGAACGTCCAGACCTAGATGAATACTTAACACCAGAAGAACTCGAAATCTACCTAAGTATGGTCGGACTTGACGGATGGTGTATTAACTTCGACCATGAAATCCGCGAATGCGGTATTTATGAGAATCGTCCCCGCTTCTGTCGCGTACAAGCAGATGTCTTTCAGGATATGTTCGGCATTGAAGCATCAGAATTAAACGATTTTGCTATCGATTGCTGCCGTCAACAGATAGAAGCAGTTCACGGAGAGCGTAGTTTAGAAATACTGCGCTTTGATAAAGTTGTAGGATTTTAGAGTTTTTGAGTTTTGAGTAAAAAATTCAGAGTTGCAATTTGTAATAAATTCAGAGAAAATGAAAAGAATATGAAAAACCCTAGGAAAAAAACTAGCGACCGTGAAACTTGACTCCGTCCCTTTAACTACTAACACACAATCCCAGTCAGAAAATCAGCTACAACTAGAAGACACTATCGAACTTAACTCACCAACAGTAGCTGAAGACTGCTCTCAAAAAACCGAATCACCACTAGTGATTTTTGGAACAACATTTATAACTATATTTTTGGCAGAAATTGGCGACAAAACCCAGCTATCCACATTATTGATGAGCGCAGAGTCTCACTCACCCTGGGTAGTATTTTTCGGTTCAGCCGCAGCCTTAATAACAACCAGCTTGCTAGGCGTATTGTTAGGTAGTTGGATAGCTTGCCGACTTTCCCCAAAAACAGTCGAAAAAGCAGCAGGAGTAATGTTACTCTTCATCTCCATCATGCTTTTTTGGGACATCCTATTTGCTTAAAAACCTTCAACAGTCAACAGTCAACAGTCAACAGTCAACAGTCAACCATCAACCGTCAACCGTCAACAAAATAATTATGGACTGGCATCTTCTTGGAATAAGTTTTATCACAGTTTTTCTATCGGAACTGGGCGACAAAAGTCAGTTAGCAGCAATAGCCCTGTCTGGTCGTTGTAAATCACCACGAGCGGTATTTTTTGGTACAGCAAGCGCACTACTTTTGACTAGCTTTTTAGGAGCAATCGCAGGTGGAGCAGTCGCATCCGTATTACCAACACACTTATTAAAAGGTATCGCAGCTGTTGGCTTTGCTATTCTCGCAGTACGCCTACTGTTTTTTAATAACCAAGAGGACTCGCAAGATTGTAACGAGTCCCAAACCTAAGCTCCAAATAACCTCCAAATCAATTTATTTTACTTTCGCAAGCTCCAAGCCAAAAGCGTACCACCCGCAACTAACTTAACTGCTTCCATTACCCAATAACCGCCGTGCATCAAGTTCATGTTCGCGGGAACTTCAGCAACGCTTTCAAACAGGTTTAACTGCATCCCAATAGCCGACATTTGTGGTGTTAAGAAATATGTATTAGCAACAGCAACAGCAACAAGTAACAGAGACAAAATTAAAGCAGTACGATGCCATTCTGGCGTAGTTTTTCTCAGTGCTAATACACCAGTTAATACAATGCCAGCAGATAATAATTCCAAGCGATTAAAATTCCAAAAAATACCGTAGCCAGCTGTCGCAAAACCGCTTTGACTCATCATTCCAGAAAGATATAAACTAGGCATAATTACCCAGTCTAGTAGAAGACTTGCACTCAGCCAAAAGCCCAAGGTCAGCAGGATAACAGTTTGCCAAACAGGGCGTTTGAATTCAACATTAGAAATAGTAGTCATAACAAATAATGGCGGGGTAAGTAGAGATAAGTGCAGGTATTTTCTCTAGTTTCCGACTTTACAACTTATTTTGACTACGAACATCAATTATCTTTACAAAAATATAGTCTTATTAAAGATTTACGCAACATTTAGTCATTGTTAATTACGTAATGGAAAAATTTTTACAGTTGCTTACTCCCCACTCCCCACTCCCCATCCCAAGTCCCCACTAATATTACCCCTAAGGGTGACCTCCCAAATCCGAAATCCTGCGAACATAACCTGAAGAACTATTTAGCAAATCATTCAGGCAAAACAAAATGAACTCGGCAACCACCACTAACGACCCAGTACTTAGGCTAGGTTCCCAAGGACCAAAAGTCAGAGAACTACAACAACTGCTAAATCGCAGACTAACTGCTGGCAATAAAGTTCCAACAGATGGTGTCTTTGGTCTGGAAACCGAAACAGGAGTAAAAACTATCCAGTACCACTTCCTCATTAAACAAACAGGTGTTGCAGATGCCATAACTTGGAAATCCTTGCGTGCTAATGCTCCCGTAGATAAACCAGTTTTACGTCGCAACAGCGTTGGTGAACAAGTATTGAGAGTTCAAGAAGTTCTTACTGATGCTAATTACTACACTGGCGCACTTGATAGTAACTTTGGAGCACGGTTAGAAACAGCGGTTAAAGCCTTCCAAAAAGACCGTCAATTGTTAGCAGATGGCGTTATTGGTCCCCGGAGTTGGAAAGCCTTAAGCGACTTAGCTACCCTTTTAAGCGAGTAATTTATATTTATTTATTTACATTTATTTCGATTTTTCCCTTCATTACATCACACAACAACAGCTACCCCTACAAAAATCGTAGGGGTTTTTCCTTAAATCAAGACTTACACAAAATCCCTTTCAAACTCTTATTCTTCGTGTTCTTTGTATCCTTTGTGCTTCATAACTCAACAACCTTTTTATCAGATTCATTTGCAGAAAAACTACGTAATGAACGAACCGTCTCTTGAATGCGTTTAGCACTATTTTTAATAGATGTTATAAGTTTAGGTAGTTCCCCACTTAAAGAATTTGCTTGAATTTCATTACTCACAGTTTGAATTTCTATCGTTGCTTCAGGATATTCTTTTTGGTACATATTAATTAAATTCATTAGCTGCTGGACATAGCGGTTGAGGTGAATAATATTACCAGTCATAAAATTGACTGGATTGTGAATTTCCTCTACAACACCAGCAACAAACTCTCCTAAAACTGCTTTTTTCTCACTTTCGACTAATACTGTATAATTTTCTTCAAGCTCGCGTAAATGTATAGAAGCTCTTTTAGTTTCTTCTTGTGCTTGTTGCAGTTGAGCCAGAGTGAAAGTATAAATTCGAGAGTGAGCCAAAAGTAAATGCTGAAAATCTAGTATTCCATATATTCCAGATTGAGATTCCAGCAAAATTGGTTCATACAACAGTTCAGAAGTTCGTTGTAATGCCATTTCTGTCGCTATGGTTATCAGCGTTTCTGAAGCAAGGACAAAATTTTCTGGTTGTAATACATTGTAAAGATATTCTATCGGTCTACCAGAAAATAGCCCATTACTATAAGGACGACTCATGTACTCAAAAAACTTCCGTCGCGAAATCATTCCCACATAATTTTGATTTCTTGTTAAAATAATACCTGGCATTAAAGGCTGTTGCTCAAATAGTTTTGTCAACTCTTCCCCAGGACTTTCTAACTCAAGACAAACCTCCCACAGTGGTAAATCCTGTAAAGTAGATGTTACCCTCAAGTTGAGGTCATCAAAATTGCTCGCGTCATGCATCGCATGTATCCTCCCAATTTTTCTGCTTTCAACAAGGTAGTCCATGCTTATAACACAGCTTATTTAATTAATTTCACTATATACTTCACACTTGGTAAGGCAAAATAAACATTTGCTTTTCCAAATGAAATTCAGATTATATGTACTAACAGTAATATATTACACAAGACAACGCAATTATTTTGATACGTATCTTACTTATTGACAAAAACCTCATAACTGTAGAGACGTGATATATCACGTCTCTACATCAAAAAAAATTGGATAGAAAATATTAAACCGCTAAGTAATTATTTAATCTCTGTTTATATCTACGTAAAGTTTTAAAAGCATGTTTTTCTATTTGTCTGACTCTTTCTCGACTGATACCCATACGCTGACCAACTTGTGCTAAAGAAAGTTCTTGTCCATTTGTGAAGCCAAAGCGTAAATTTAATACTTCTCGTTCTTGAGGATTTAGCTTTAACAGTAACTTTTTAATATCTTGATGAAGTAATTCTTTGTCAACATAGTCTTCGGGGGGAAGAGCGTCATCTTCCAACATTTCTTGTAATTCAGTATCTTTTTCCGTTCCGATTCGCACATCTAAAGAAAGGGGTTGACGAATTAACAGTAAGCATTCTCTAATTTGGTTGGGTTCCAAAGAAAGAGCCTCTGCAATTTCCATTACAGTCGCAGTCCGACCCAATTTTTGAGATAGTTCTCGTTGAACTCGCTTGATTTTATTCAGTTTTTCAAATATGTGAATTGGTAAACGGATAGTACGCGCTTGTTGAGCAATTGAGCGTGTAATTGCTTGACGAATCCACCAATAAGCATAAGTCGAAAACTTGTACCCTTTGCTGGGGTCAAATTTTTCCACCCCACGTTCCAAACCTAATGTACCTTCTTGAATCATATCCAAAAACTCCATATTGGGGTTCCGGTATTTCTTCGCAACTGACACTACTAACCTAAGATTCGCTTGAATCATTTTACGCTTTGCTTTTTGACCTAGGTTTAGTTGCTCTAGTAGTACTTCCTTACTGCCGTTCAGTTTATCAGCTAATTCTTCAATGGTAGCTTGATGCTGTAACTCAGTAGTCAATTTTTCCTTTGCATCAAGTATTGTCATCATATCTTGAACTTGCTTACCTAAAGCCAGTTCTTGCTCATGAGTCAATAGGGGTATGCGTCCAATTTCTTGTAGGTAAGTGCGTACTATGTCAACAGTTGATAAATTTACTTTTTGACTGGTGCTGATTTCGATTGGTTGGGAGGAGCTTGTGAGTTTTGACATGTATGTGTGAAGATTATTGTCTAATAAGTTGAAGCTTTACTATAGAGAGCAAAAGTAAAGAACTTGGGAAAAAGTTTTGTCTCTATAAGCGAAAATATTTCAACAACATTGTAAAGGACGTTTAAAATTTACGACCTAACCCCCATACCCCTCATTTTCTATACACAAAAATGTAGAGACGTTACATGTAACGTTTCTACACAGCGAAAATAATCCAAAATTCTATTTTTCCTTAAAAGTCCAAACACCATCATCCCAATCCGTATCAGAAGGAGGACTTTGTAACCAGTGGTGACAGCGTTTCAGGTGTATTATGGCAGCCTTATCATTCTTATCAATTTCTAGCACTTTCTCAAACTCGCCTCTTGCAGAAGTAAATTGACGATTTATGTAAAAATTGCGTCCTTTATGATAGTGTTCAATTACACCTAACTTCTGACCACTAACAGAGTCGGTACGTAAACCAGTCAACTCGTATATAGCGACAGGCTCATTTCTACCTTTGACGCGGATATAATCCAGTTCCCTAGCCCAAACATGTTGCTCACAAGGTTTATAAGTATTTTCGCTTAAAATTATGTCGCTACCATAGTGCTTACTAATACTTTCCAATCGAGAACCCAAATTTACCCCATCACCAATAGCTGTAAATTCCATACGCTTACTGGAACCGATGTTACCACTAATCACAACATCAGAATTAATCCCAATACCAATATCAATACGCGGTTTATTCTCACCATGACGACGTGCATTAAATTCTCTTAAACGTTGACGCATTTCCAGAGATGTTTTCACCGCCATCCAAGCATGTTCTTCCAATGGTAGTGGTGAACCAAACACAGCCATGATAGCATCGCCAATGTATTTATCCAGAGTTCCTTTATGAGTAAACACCGCTTCAACCATCGATTCAAAATATTCGTTTAGCATACTCACTACTTCTTCAGCTTCCAGATTCTCTGTCAAAGTGGTATAACCCCGAATATCTGAGAATAAAATCGAAACCTCTTTACGGTCACCCCCAAGTTTAGCGTCATCTAACTTGAGTAATTCTTCCGCTAATTCCTGAGTCATGTAGCGATACATAGTGCTCTTAAGGCGTTTTTCATCGCTAATATCCTCCATTACCACCAACGCACCTCGCACTTGTTGACTATCGCTAGCGTCAGCAATGGTATTAATGGATAAGTTAATACTATGGTTTTCTTCTAAAGTATCAGCTACTAGGGTACGGTCAGGGTAATACTGTTGACTGTATTTTGCGTTGGCTAAATTTAAAGCATCTCCACACCATTTGCTAAAGTCACCTTCTTTAATGCTGATAACATCAGTGATTAACTTACCTTCCAAGCGGTCTTCTGGTTGCATACCCAGTAAACGTTTGGCGCTTTCATTAGCAGCCATGATAGTACCAGATTTATCGGTGGAAATAACACCGTTGGAAAGACTGCGGAGAATATCACGCTGTAGTTGTTCTTGTTGTTTTACAGTATCGAACAATTTAGCATTTTGTAATGCCACCCCAGCTTGGATATTAAAAGCTTCCATAAACTCTTCGTCATTGCGGTCAAAGCTAGCTTGGAAGCATTCTGGAGCCTTCGGCCAGTCACTAGGGTTATATACCGGAAAATCCCCATTTTTTTTCTTGTTAACCAACTGAGTAACACCAATCAATTCTTTATCAGCATTAAACACCGGCATACACAACAAACTACAGGTTCGGTAACCATTGAGCTGGTCCATCTGTCTGGAAGTATCCGAGTCAGGATGGTCGTACAAATCAAAAGGAATATTCAACGTTTTTCCTGACACCGCGACTTTACCAACAAAACCTTTGCCAACTGGAACCCGTAATTCTTTTTTAGAACCATCATCCAGAGTAATCTTAGTCCACAGTTCTTGCCCATCACCATTTACTAACCAAAGGGTACTGCGGTCAGCATTCATCAACTCCTTCGCTTCGTCCATCACCCGCTTCAGGGTATCTTCCAAATCAAGACTACTTTGACTCAAAGACTTGATAGCCTTCATCAACGCAGCAGCAGCACGTTGTCGTTGAGTTGCCACATAAAACGAGCGAGAAGACTCTAAAATTAACCGGATAGAGGGGGCAAACTCTTGGAATAATTGTTCATCAGCAATAGTAAAACCCCTAATATCAATCCTTTGCGACAAAGCAGCATCTTCATCACAAGGAGACTTTAATAATTTATTGAGCAACTGTACCACCGCAACCAATTGACCTTGCTCGTTCAACAAAGGCAAAGCCAACATAGTATAAGTACGGTAACCAGTCCTTTTTTCTTGTTCTTGAGCAAACCTAGAACGAGGGTCTTCGTAAAAATCGTAAGGGATATTCACAACCCTTTTGTAACTAGCAACCTCCCCAGCAATACCCTTGTTAGCAGGTATACGAATTTCTAACGAACGGTCGCCCTCCCCTTCCGCCAAAATTGACCAAAGCTCCTGCTTTTCCTCATCTAACAAAAATATAGTCGTCCTATCTGCCCCCAGTAATTCACCTGTTTTTAGGGTGATAGAATGTAACATTTCTTGCAAAATTGTTTCAAAACCCTGATTATCCAACATGGACAAGGTTTGATTAACAATTTTTAATTTCTGTTCGACCTCTGTAACAACTTGTTTAAAAGTATCTTGAGTTAGAGGAGCCAAAACAGAGGAAATCGTCCCTTTCGTTTTAGCCAAAGCATTCACAGCCGTAGCCGGTTGCGGGAAGTAGGCACTTTCTGGGTCTCTAACACCAATAATCAAATCGGCGGTTTGACCGCAACTATTTTGACTTACTGACATAATTAATTTTTCTTATAGGTTTAGATTTAAAGAATCGCTTGATGAAACAAAGTAAGAGTTGTTACAGGTTATAAACCTTTTACATTATCCACAGTTTAATCTGTCATGTAGAAAGCGTCACCTTTTAGGGAATTGGGAATTGGGAATTGGTAATTGGGAATTGGTAATTGGGAATTGGTAATTGGCCTATTACCCATTACCCATTACCCATTACCCATTACCCATTACCCATTACCCATTACCCATTACCCATTACCCATTACCCATTCCCCACTCCCTAAAAAGGACTAGCGGTAATGGTGAAGTAAATACCATTTTCTTGCCAGGTTCTTTCGTTTGTATCAACCGACACTAAGGGAATACCCCAGTCAATACGGGCAGTAAGGCTGTCACCTAAAGACAATTGCAAACCTAAACCGACGCCAGTAAGCGTAGTTTTAGGCGGGTTCTCTTTATCACCACTATTCCAAACTGTACCGAAGTCAATAAAGGGAATCAAAGAAAGCAAAGTTTGGGAAGACTTATAAATAGGAACACGAACTTCTGCTGAAAGCAGCAACCCATTATCCGTAAGCAGGAAATCTTGCCTATAACCCCTAACACTACCTAAGCCACCTAAGCCAAATTGTTCGGTGGGTACAAGGTCGCGGTCTGCTAGTTGCATATCGCCGCGTATTAAAAATAACGTATCAGGTGCAAGACGTCGTACCCATTGTGCTTGACCTCTCCAGCTAAAAAAGCGGCTATCTGGGGCATCATTATTTATTGTTGCATCTAATATACCTAAACCGACGTTAAATTGGGAACGTGCAGCTAGTACCTGGTCGCTACTACGTTTTGTCCATTCCTGGAAAAATCGCAGCGAGGAAATGCGGGTGCGTCCTTGGTCATCTGCACCTTGGGCTAAGGGGAAAGGTCTATCTAAAAGGGAGGTTTCACTTTCTCGTCGAGATGCGATAAGACCCAGAGCAAATTCTTCTGAGGGCGTTTGCACTAATGGTTGACGGAATGTAATTTCATAGTAGCGAGAATCCGAAATAATATCGAGGCGGCTAAAGGGTCTTTCTATGACGTTACTAGATGTAGTACCGTAGGAAAAGTTTATTGTGCCATTACGAGCATTTATCGGCAAAGTATAGCTAGCGTCAACTCCATTGCTACCGTCCGTATTAGTGTAACCAACTACTAGCCCGTCTCCTATTCCTAGTAAATTTGCTTGACTGATTTGGGCACGACGACGGAAACTTCCTACGCTGGGAGAACGTCCATTATCTAAGGTAATTTGACCGCTAAAGGTATCCGCTTCTTTGACTGTTACATCGAGAACATTTGAACCAGAACGAGAACCCGCAGAAAGTTCAGCAGACAAATTTTGGATAAGTGGGTCAAGTTGTAACACTCGCAGGGCATCAAGTAAACGGGGGACATTCAGAGGTTTTTTAGTAGCTAAAGCTAACCGACTACGTACATATCCGGAATTTAATCTTCTTAGCCCGGTTACATTGATACCTTCTAATCCACCTTCTACTACCTGAATTTTCACAATACCGTCAGCGAGGGATTGAGGGGGAATTATTGCACCAGATGTAATATAGCCATTATCAACATACAATTTTGTAATTGCAGAGCGAGCTAGCAGAAGTTCAGCGAAGCTAAGTTCTTTTTTGTCTAGAAATTCTTTAAGTACATCGTTTATTTTTTCCTTACTAAAAACAGTACTACCTTCAACCACAAAACTTTTGACAGGAATTTTAGCTGGAACTCCTGTAGGGATTTGTTCTTGTGTTGGTGGAGTTCCTGGAGTTGGTGTTAGCAGTTGGTCTGGGGGGGGTAACTGTTCAGGAGGTTGGGGTGCTGGACTGGGGGGAGGTGCTGGAAAAGGTGTTTGAGCAATTACCGAATCATTTGGGAAAGATTTCTTTTTTTTTGATAAAGTTGTCGATAAAAAAGAAGTGTAATTAGATTTTGGATTTTGGACTTTGGATTTTAGATTACCAAAATCTTGTAAACAGGTGTTTTTTAAATTCTGTTTTTCGCAATCATTTATCAAATTTGCGTCAGTCACAGGAGATATTTGTTCTGACGAAATTCCCTCTTCTATAAAATCATTGCCTCCCTGTATATTCGGTAAAACTAACATTTCTGATAAATAGGTCTCATCTGTCACCTCTGGTATTGCAGGAGCTGCTTGCGTAATACCAGAATCCAAAAAAGGGAATAATAAAAAAGCTAATGCCCAAAACCAGACCTTATGATAATCAGCAAAGACAAAAAATTTGCCTTTGTTAAAGACAGTAAAAGGTTTAGTAGAGTGCGAGCCTGGTAAGTCTAATTTGGGGATTTTCATTGAACATCTAACGCAGGGTATGCCGAAGTTACGGGAACCATTATTTATAGCCCCATCTGCCATTAGATGTTAAACCAACAACCGCTATGGGGCTACTGTTACAGTGTTCCCAGGAATACTTCCAAAGTAACAGTTTACCCTTAGATATCCTTTCGTAAACTAAAAAACTTAAAATTATGTCTTTAGGGGGATAGTAGGTTTGGCGTAAAATGCTGCAGCTAACCTGCTGTTAACCCCTTACCGTAAAGGAAACCCCACTTAAACAATTCGCAATTCGCAATTCGCAATTAGCGCGTAGCGTCCACTTACGGATACGCAATTTGCACTCACCAACTACCACTTACAAAGTTGGGATGCAGGTGTCATCCGAGGTTGGCTGTACCGCAAAAATCCTGTAGCGTTCAAATTAGCTTTAGAAAACAGAACCCAATCAACACGACCATCGCCATTTTTGGCAGAACGAATAATTTTTCCTTGGCTGAGTGTCAAACGTCCTTCTTCATCCCATTTAAACTCAGATTCTGGTATTTTTTCTGAAGGACTATTCCCCCATAATACAGCCAACGCATTTCCACTAATGCGATTGCCATTAGCCTGACCTCTAATACAAATATAATCATCAGAGTGGGGGCGACCATAATACCCATCAATCCGGTTACCAGTTTTGATAAAATTTAAGCAAATACCAGCTCCATCGCGCCAATCTTTGGGTTCAGCTTCAGTACAAAATTGGTACTTGCCATTTGCTAAAGCTGCAATGGTGCTTGGAGAAACTGATGAATATTGATTTCGAGAAAACGGTCTTTCTTGGCTTTGAACTGGCTTACTTGCGATTAAAGTCCCAGCAAAAAAGGTCGCCAAGATAACAGCAAACTTCGAGACATTGCTCCTGGTCAGCATCATTTTACCTGCAACTTTAAAAATGGCTTAATTTATTTAGCGGTGTTATTTGATATTTGAGATTTTTAATTACAGACTTCAGCTGTGGAAGCCCTTTCTATAATTCAGATACAGTTCGTAATTAACGCATTTCGGAAATTCGCAATTATATTTGCATGAAAATACTGAGAAACCCAAGAACCCCACCCCCAACCCCCTACCCCGCAAGCGGGGAGGGGGCTACGATGTATATAAATCTTTCTACTCCCCACTCCCTACTCCCCACTCAAGCCTGTCGTCCGCTTTCTCCTTTAACAACTGCTGAGGTAATAAGATGAGCAACACGTAACGCTTCTGGAACATGTCCTGTATCTGTCAAACGCTTTAAGACTTCAGCAATAACCGGAGCATCAGCACCAGAAACTTGAAAGTAAAATGGTGGATATTCATAAATACGGCCAGCACGTTGCAAAACTTCCTTACGAAGTTCTAATTCCGGAAGCCTTGACATCGCATTATACACGGCATCCAAATCTGGATATTTTCGCATCACCGCAACACAAGGACGTTCCAGTCGCGTAGCTAATAAAGGTAAATCTACTATATTTAGCCCACCTAAAGAAATACCATCTAGCAATACAACATGTAACTGAGGCAAAAATTTACCGCCTATCAGCAACTTGCAAATTGCATCTGTTGCATCCCATCCATCTTGCTGAATTTCTCCCCAAACCATCCCTTCAAAGCGAGTCCCGGCACAAATTACACCCGCAACTCCTACTTTTTGACCAGAACCCCTAACGAATGGTGCGTCGTCAAACCCTATTGTACGAATTGTACGATTATTCTTTAATAACGCTTCTAATTCCATTTTTCACCAAAGGTAGTACCTTTAAAAGGTAACTAAAACTCTTTTTTATTATATTTTTTAATAAATCACAACAATTTTTAATAGTAACATTGTCCACAGCGGCTACTTATTCCTGTATGCTCAAAAATAGGCGTCTCTGCAAAGGAATAATGCGTGTTTGATAGTGATATCCCTGAGATTATCGCTATCAATTGTTGTCTTTAGCACTTTTTACCTTTTAGGGATTATAAATGGAACGCTCTGACTCCGTAACTAACTTTAAAGAAATTGACTCGAAACACGACAGAACCGAACTGACTGTTGTGAATCATGAAACTGCTATTGTGCCGATATCTCAGCCAACTGATTCTCCCGATACTCCCCCAAAGCGGTTACAAATAAAACTTGTTTTAATGGGCTTGTTGGGGTTGACTGCTATTGGTGTTGTAAGTGGCTATTTATGGCGCTATATTCAAATTCATCGAGAAGCTGATGACGCTCATGTTATGGGTACTATTAACCCAGTCAACACCCGCGTTTCTGGGACTGTTAAACAGGTATTGGTGAGTTCTGAGCAAGTTGTAAAAAGAGGCTCAGTGTTGGTAAAGCTTGACCGTAGGGATTATCTGGATAGTTATAACAGGTCACGAAAAGCTATTCTTAAAGGGAGAGAAAAAGTTAAATTAACGCGAGAGAAAATGCGTTCTTCGCAGGTAGCTTTTTCAGAGTCGAATAAAAAACTCCAACAGGCTCAAGCAGAAATATCACCTAAGCAGAAAAATTTTCAAACTGCTATTGCTAATATTTTTTCCTCCAAAATAGATGTACTTAAAAGTCACAAAATTGTTTCCGCATTAGCAGAGTTTAAAACCGATGCGATTAATTCATTAAAAACGGAAACTGAAATTAAAAAACGTAAATCAGAAGAAGCGAGTCACCAGTACAAAGAAGCATGGCAAGCCGTAAAAAAAGCAGAAATAGAAATGAAAAATGCTCGATACCATCTTTCCAACAGTAATATAACAGCAGCTACTGATGGAAAAGTGGGGAGTAAAGCTGTGCAAACTGGACAAAAAGTATCAAGGGGACAAACTTTAATGTCATTGATACAACTTAGACCCTGGATAATTGCTAATTTTCAACAAGACGAATTAAAAAACATGCAACCAGGTCAGTCAGCAGAAATTAAGATTGACACTTTTCCTTATCGTACTTTTACGGGTAGAGTAGAAAAAATTTCTCCTGTTACTGGAGCTAAATTTGCTTCATTTGTGTCCAAAAATATTATAGATAAAAGCGTAACGGATAAACATAACAAAAACTATAAAATCACCCCACGAGTACCAGTACAAATTATGTTTGACCAAAAAAGCCTCAAAGGTTATGAATCAAAAATCACTCCAGGTATGGAAGCGGAGGTGACGGTAGAGGTTAGATGAAGGGAGTGGGGACTTGGGATGGGGAGTGGGGAGTGGAGAGTGGGGGGATGATTTACAATTAATTTATAGTTGGTAACTCTGAACTCAAAACTCGGAATTTATAATTAATAACTTAAATGACACCTCTTGACCTCGAATGGATACGCGCTCAATTCCCTGCGCTTTCACAACAAATCAACGGAGAACCTGCTATTTTCTTTGATGGACCGGGAGGTACTCAGGTTACATCATCAGTGATAGAGGCAATCAGCGACTATTTGTTGAAGTCTAACTCTAATGTCCACGGTGCTTTTGCGACTAGTGCGCGAACTGATGCTGTAATTTTTGCTGCACGTTCTGCTGTTGCTGATTTTTTAGGTTGTGCTCCTGATGAGGTCGTCTTTGGGGGTAATATGACTACCCTTACTTTCGCTTTTAGTAGAGCTATTGCTAGACAATTGCAACCGGGAGATGAGGTTGTTGTTACACGACTAGACCATGATGCGAATGTTACTCCTTGGTTGACTCTGGAAGAAAAGGGTGTAGTGGTGCGTTTTGTTGATGTGAATCCTGATAATTGCACCCTTGACATGAAGGATTTTGCTGAAAAAATTAACTCTCGTACTCGCTTGGTTGCTGTAGGTTATGCTTCTAATGCAACAGGGACAATTAATGATGTTGCGGAAGTTGTACGTCTTGCTCGTGCTGTGGGGTCTTTAGTTTTTATTGACGCGGTTCACTATGCACCTCATGCTCCGATTGATGTGCGTGCATTAGATTGCGATTTTCTCGCTTGTTCTGCTTACAAATTTTTTGCACCCCATGTAGGAATTTTATATAGTAAGCGCGAATATTTAGCTAATTGGCAACCGTATAAAGTAAAACCCTCTTCAGAAGAAGTACCTTCGCGTTGGGAAACTGGTACACAGAATCATGAAGGGTTAGCGGGGGTGACAGCAGCAATTAATTATTTAGCTCAGTTAGGACAGCGGGTTTCTCCAACTGTAGGAAATAGACGAGAGGCTTTAGTTGCGGCTATGCAAGCAATTCAGGAGTATGAAAGAGAATTAAGTAAAAAATTAGTTCCTGAATTATTAAAGATTCCGGGTTTAACTTTGTATGGTATTAAAGATGTAGATAATTTTGCTTGGCGAACTCCAACGGTAGGGATAAGAATTGCTGGTACTACCCCTGAAACTTTGGCAAAAATTTTGGGAGAACATGGTATTTTTAGCTGGAATGGTAATTTTTATGCGATTGGTTTAACTGAGAAGTTAGGAGTTGAATCGACTGGTGGTTTTTTGAGAATAGGGTTAGTACATTACAATTCTTTGGAAGAAGTTCAGCGTTTTCTGGATGTTTTGCACGAAATTTTAAAGCCAGGGAATTTTAAAGCTAGGGAATTTTAAAGCCAGGGAATTTTAAAGCCAGGGAATTTTAAAGCTAGGGAATTTTAAAGCTAGGGAATTTTAAAGCTAGGGAATTTTAAAGCCAGGGAATTTTAAAGCTAGGGAATTTTAAAGCTAGGGAATTTTAAAACCAGGGAATTTTAAAGCCAGGGAATTTTAAAGCCAGGGAATTTTAAAGCCAGGGAATAAATTCCCTGTCTAAAAGCTCAAGTCCTCTGTAAGAGGACTTTAAGTACATAAAACACATTTAAACAGCATAATTTAAATTTATCTAAATCTTGTGGGGTGGGCATCCTTGCCCGCCTCGGTATGCAAATTGGTATGCAAATTGGTATGCAAATTAATATGCAAATTGGTATGCAAATTGGTATGCAAATTGGTATGCAAATTGGTATGCAAATTAATATGCAAATTAATATGCAAATTAAATTAGAAAAAGCTTACCCCTTTGGTAGGATGTTTTAAGAATTAATTTATTTTATCTTTTAAGGTTAAAGCAAAAATTTACATTAATCCCTAAAATTTAATCAAAATGTTTAATTGGTATCTTGCTCGTGAGGTTGGTTATCCACAGTTTTTCTTTAGATATCCTATCAGACAAATATGTAAGCGAATTCTACAGATAGATAATACCATCAAATTAAAAAACGGTATTGTAATGGAACTTCCACGTCATAGCTGTTTTGGAACGGAGTTATTTTTAAAAAATGGTGATGTAGATTGGGGAAGCGAAGAGTATTTAATTAAATTTATAGATAAAGATAAGAGTTTTTTAGATGTTGGAGCTAATATCGGTTACTATTCTTTATTAATGGCTCCATACTGTCATCATGTTTATGCTTTTGAACCAGATAAAAGAAGTATTAACGCATTACATAAAAATGCAGCTATAACTAATAATATTACCGTTATTGAAGAAGCTATTTTTTCAGAATCAAGAATAATGCCACTTGATGTTACAAAGCTTCCCGAAATTAGTCGATTACAAAAAGAAACGAAAGTAAACTCTGAAGAAAATTCTAGTTTTTCCGGTTGTATTAATGTTAAAGCTACTACGCTTGATGATTTTGCCAATAAATATCCAGAATTAAAAGTCACAGCAATCAAAACAGATGTTGAAGGTGCTGATTTTGATTGTTTGCTAGGGGCTAAAAATTTAATTATTCGCGACCAGCCTTTAATACTATCAGAGATTTACCCTGACTATAAATTATTTCAGTTTCTTAAACCATTGGATTATTTAATATTTGCCTTTGTGAAACCAAAAGATAAATCTTTGACACATTATGCACCAAAGTTTATGCACATAACAGAAAGTCCCAGAAGTGTTCGTAGTAAAATGGCATTTTTAGTTCCAGCACGATTACATCAATCTTTTTTTGATTTGGTAAATTTTTGATTTATTGTATTTAAATAAATCATTGATAATTGCTAGAGGATTTACGCAAAAATTTCTTTAAAGTAAATAAGTCACTGCTCCTGTTACCAGTAAAAGCAAAATACACAAAGCTTTTCTTTGTCTTTTTACATACGATAACAAAAGCATGAAATTTTTCATCAAAATAGAAGCTAAGAAAAATTTGTTTACAGGTTTACTTTGTATAATATCTTTTTGAGGTTCTGGTACAAGGGAAACAATCAGCATTTCGCATTTTGTTAACTTTTCTACCATTGGTCTTAGCTCTGGATATTTTTCAGCAAATAATAAAGGTAAACAATCTTTTTGACGTAAGCATTTTTCACAAAGCATAGTAATCACCCAGAATTGTCGAGTTTTTTGTTCAATAACTCAGTTCTTTTCTCGGATTTATAATAGAGCCACCTAAACTGAATCATAACTTTTTATGCTTCTAGTTTGACAAGTTAAATGGTATGTATTGTTACTGGTTTGTGTAAATAAACTATAAGTTTTTGAGCTTTGATTGAGATGTATTGATTTTTAAATAAAAAAAATAGCTTCACTTGTTCTAAACATTTTGGTACAATAAACAACAATTACTATAAAAGTTTTTATTGGTAAAATAGTAAAAAATGACACAAGTATCTTCTAGCCGCACTCCCCGTCGAGGAAGAGTATTTCCAGAAATCCAATTATCACCCGAAGAGAAAGCAAAACGCAAAGCCGATGATGAGATATTTTATAAGCGTTGTCGCACAATTTTTGACCGAGTTCAACCGGAATTAATAAAAAACCATTATGACTGGTTTATAGTGATTGAGCCAGAAAGTGGAGACTATTTTATTGACGTAGATGAAAATGTTGCCAGAGCAAAAGCTGGTGAAAAACATCCTGATAAATTGCGCTTAATTATGCGTCTTAATGAAAGTGGAACCTGTGGGAGAATATGATTTCAGGTGAATTTAATAACCAGGGGGAGTTAATTTTTGAAATTAGTTTGATTGCTGCTGATACAGATATTATTCCAGTCAATTCGCTATTAGATACTGGTTTTTCTGGTTACCTAGCAATTGATAACCAAGATGCTTTGAGTTTGGGATGGACTCTCAAAACTAATGAGCAGCGTGATATGCAAACAGCTTGGGGAGAAGCACGGTTTAATATCTATGAAGGAGCCGTAATTTTAGATGGACAACAGTTTACCATTGAAGTTTTGGGAGGGGACGAGCTGCAAGATGTTCTTTTAGGTGTGCGTTGGTTAGAAACAAAACGACTGGTGGCAGATTTTCTTGCAGGAGTTTTGACGTTGGGGTAAAGACCGGGTTAATAGAGTCCCAACTCCCAACTCCCAACTCCCCACTCCCCACTCCCTAATTCCCTAACTCCCCCGATGATTAGCAGCTTCATTCAGCAGCGATTCCGCAAACGCAATCGCATCTTGTGCTGACTTACCACCAGCTAACTGAGCTAATTCCTCCCGTCGTTTATCTAAATTATCCAAAGCCACAACTCGCACCACAGTTCTTTCTTCTGCGTGACCGTTGTTTTCCTTTTTACCTTTAACTTGATTGATAACCTGCTTGGCAACCCGGAAATGTCGGTCAGCCATAGCTGCAACCAATGGTTGGTGAGTCACACACAATACCTGTTGTTCGCGACTTAGTTGGTATAATTTTTCTGCTATCGACTGAGCAACCCTTCCAGAAACACCCACGTCAATTTCATCAAATACCATTGTTCCAGGGGAATCAGTCTGAGAAAAAGAAGCTTTTAATGCAAGCAAAAAGCGACTCATTTCTCCACCAGAAGCAATTTGCGTTAAAGGCTGCAATGGTTCCCCAGGGTTGGGACTAAACATAAAGGTAATTTTGTCTGCACCTGCACTAGTAGGGGAAGTCGGTAAAATTTCTACCTGAAACTGTACCTTATCCATTGCCAAAGGTTTAAGTTCCCGAATCAGTTCCGCTTCTAATTTTGCAGCAGTCGTACGTCGTAGTTGGGTTAACTGCTGACAAGCGTCCGTGAGTCTAGAAAAACATTCTTTATCTTGCTGTTCTAAATTTTCTATTGATTGCTCGTTATCATTCAGTTCTGCTAATTCCCCTTCGACTCGTTCGTAATGAGCGATAGCATCAGCTAAACTGGGGCCGTATTTGCGACAAATTAATTTCAATTCCCGAACTCGTTCTTCTACCTCTTCCAAACGGTCTGGGTCTGCTTCTAAATTTTCTCCGTAGGCATTAATTTGCTTTCCTACCTCCATCACAGTTGCTTGAGCATCTCTCACAGCTTCTAGCAATGACTGTAGCTGGCTATCGTACTCAACCATATCGATTAATACGACTTCACTATCGGAAAGTAAATCTGTTGCTGTCAGTCCTTCGCTATCGTTTTCATAAAGAGCTTGGTAAATTTTATAACTCATTTGCTGGAGTTCCACCACATGGTTTAGGCGTTCCCCTTCTTGCTGCAATTGTTCTAATTCGTCAGGTTCCCCTAAATTAGCAGCTTTTAGTTCTTGAGCTTGGTATGTAAGTAAGTCTAATTGCTGTAAACGTTCCCGTTCGTTAGTCCGGCGTTTTTCTAGGGCTTGGTGTATTTCTTGGTACTCATCAAATATGTTGGCAACAACTTGACGCTGTTGAATGAGTGACTCTCCACCATATATATCCAACCAATTGCGTACTTGGTTAGATTGTCCCACTAGTACACTTTGTCCCTGAGCTGTAATTTCAACTAAATGCTCTCGTAGTGATGACATCAGTTGACGATTTACCAAAACGCCATTCACTCGTGAACGACTGCGAACATTTCCGGATGTGACTGTAATTTCCCGACTCACGACGATGGAGTTATCATCGATTAAATCTATTTCTTGTTCGCTTAACCATGTAGCAACAGCTTCGGTCGAACTAAAATTAGCCTCCACCAACGCTCGATTTGTACCAGTGCGGATTACACGACTAGAAACTTTTCCCCCCAAAGCCGCATCAATGGCATCGAGAATAATCGATTTACCAGCACCGGTTTCTCCCGTCAATACATTTAACCCATATCCAAACTCTAATTCGAGTTGGTCTACCAGAGCAAAATTTTCGATTCGCAACAGAGATAACATCAAGCAAAATTCTCCACTTAAAGCAGATGCAAGTTAATCCCAATTACCTACAGAATAGGACATGCTAAAAACCTTGAACAGTTTAATACTATTGAACTATTTTAGCCTCTTCCTTGTTCTTTCTTCCTTCATTTAAGAGTAGTTTTACGGAAATTACCCCAGATGCTGATTTTTTTTAAGTACTACCATTAAATTACAGAAGCTAGTTCGTTTTTAGATAAGCTTTTTTGCTTTTTGTCCAGATATTGTCTTGTTGTTGTTACAATACTTAACATGGTGACTCCTGTGTGGTGGTAAATTCATGATTGTTAAAACAAATTCCCCGATTGCGGAGCAGGTTAATACTGAAATAGTCGGAAACGTCGGAAACAATAGTGCAGCCCTTGCTGTTGTGAGTTTACCAGCCCGTGAGGAAACTTCACCACACATAACGCGCATTCGACCGATAGTGCAATCCGAAGAGCTACATTACGATGCACAAAGCATAGCTGCAAATTATAAGCAACGTCCTTTCCAAGTCCTCAAACGGATTTTTGCGGTTCTAACACCAATTTTCAGTTTTGCATTTGGGGTCTGGTGGGACAATAAACGCGGAGTCGTAGTCAAAAATGACCCCCGTCGTGCAGTACAGTTTCGAGAACTGTTGACGGGATTAGGCCCAGCCTATATTAAAATAGGGCAAGCTTTATCTACCCGACCGGACTTAGTTCCCCCAATATTTTTAGAAGAACTTACCCAGTTACAGGATAAGTTACCAGCATTTCCCAACGAAGTCGCATATCAATTTATTGAAGAAGAACTTGGTCAATCGTATCAAGAAGTTTATTCCGAACTGTCTCCCCAACCTATAGCAGCAGCATCCTTAGGACAAGTTTACAAAGGAAAGCTCAAAGCAACAGGTGAAGAAGTCGCAGTCAAAGTACAACGTCCTGACCTACGAGAAAGTATCACCATTGACCTGTACATCCTACGACGACTCGCAGCTTGGGCACAGAAAAAAGTCAAACAAGTTCGCAGCGACCTAGTTGGTATTCTCGATGAATTGGGAGACCGGATTTTCGAGGAAATGGATTACGTCCACGAAGGAGAAAACGCGGAACGTTTTTTTGAGTATTACGGTAGCTTCCCAGACGTTTACGTACCGAAAATTTACTGGGAGTACACCAACCGTCGTGTATTGACGATGGAATGGATAAATGGTCTGAAATTAACTCAAATAGAAGAATTACGCGACCTAGGTATTGATGCGCGTCGAATGGTAGAAGTAGGAGTGCAGTGTTCATTGCGACAACTACTAGACCACGGATTCTTCCATGCAGACCCACACCCAGGTAACTTATTAGCCACCTACGACGGAAAACTAGCCTACCTGGACTTTGGCATGATGAGCCAAATACAGCCAGCGCAGCGCTATGGTTTAATAGAAGCAATAGTCCACGTAGTTAACCGCGACTTTGAAGGCTTAGCGAACGACTACGTAAAACTAGACTTTTTGTCACCAGAAACCGATTTAACACCAATTATCCCCGCATTTGCCAAAGTATTCGCAAATGCTCAAGGAGCAAGCGTCGCAGAATTTAACATCAAAAGTATTACTGATGACCTCTCCGAGTTAATGTATGAATATCCATTCCGCGTACCACCTTATTACGCTTTAATTATTCGCTCCCTGGTAACACTAGAAGGTATCGCAATTTATATCGACCCCGACTTTAAAGTCTTAAGCGAAGCATATCCATACGTAGCAAAACGCTTATTAACAGACCCAGCACCAGAACTAAGAGAATCACTCAAAGATTTACTGTTTAAAGAAAACGGTTTCCGTTGGAACCGTCTGGAAAACCTGTTAAAAAATGCCCGTAACAGCCACGACTACGACTTTGAACTAGTAGTAAACCAAGCAGTAGACTTTCTTTCCTCCGAACGGGGTTCATATATTCGGGAAAAACTGGTAGACGAAACCATCAAAGCCTTAGATGGGTTAGCGAAAAACACCTTACATAGGTTCACCTTCGCACTTTCAGAATTTGGTTTAGCTTCGGTTAAACAAACACCAGGAGCAACAAACGAACAACAACAAACCCTAGAACACATCCAACACATAGCAGGAATACTCCGAGAAACGAAAGGCTTTGACCCTGCAAAACTAGCTCCCCAAATCGCAGAACTAGTACTCAACCCTGGAGTACAACGCTTGGGACAGCAAATAGCTGGTCGCATAGCTCAAAAAGCGCTTACCAGCTTCATCCGCGAATTTTTAGCCGGAGAGCAAAAACAATTAGCCGTCAAAAATTAAAATAAAAAAAACCACCCCCAACCCCCTCCCGGCAAGCGAGGAGGGGCTACGAAAATTGACGAGAGTAGTGTTGATTTTTGATTTTTAGGAAATTTAGCATAAATCGTAGCCCCCTCCCCGTAAACGGGGAGGGGGTTGGGGGTGGGGTTTTCTGGACTGGGACTAACCATCTAACAGCCAGAATTTTCTGGATGTGAATGACCATTACCATTTTTATCGCGTTGAAGACTTTCTTCTAAAGCTTGAATTTGTTCTCGACGCGCTTCCAACTCCAACGAGCGTCGTGCGATATCTTGATTTTGTAAAGTCAAATATTGTCGGCATTGTTCAGCGCGTTCGGCTTCTTCTCGCAAAAATTCGGGTGTAATACCTGTACTTAAATAGGACTTTACTAATTCTAAAACCCAATTAGTAGCATCTTCTAATCTTTCAATATGACCACTAGGAGAAAGTTCAACTAAAACTAGTAAATTTTCACTAAAAAAATTACCTTTTCCTAACAAAATAAGTGCTTCTTCTGGTATAATTTCCCAAAAATTATCAGCTTTTTGACGTGCCAACAATCGTAGTTCATGTTGTTCTAAAAATTCATTTTTATGCACCTGAGCTAGATATAGCATAACTTTTATTTATAATTTACCTTTATATTTAATAGCTTTAACTTTTTGAATATTTTTGGTAGAAGCTATTACATGTATATACGTAAGTTGGGTCGAATAACGTATCCCAACCTACTATTCCCCACTCCCTAGACTATGCTAAATCGCGCAGTCGTTCCCGTAAGATTTCGGCTTGTTTTTCAGCTTCTGCGAGAGCATCAACTACTCCCTTTACTACATCAGGGGGAGCTTTTTCAACAAAACTAGCATTAGTCAACCTAGCAGTGAGGGATTTAATTTCTGCTTCGATTTTGCTGAGATTTTTCTCAAGCTTTGCACGCAGCGCTTCAACATCCACAACACCAGCAAGGGGAAGTAACACCTGCACAGTACCAATCACTCCAGCAATAGACTCTTCCTTGTTTTGTGGTTGTGTTAATTCTTCAGTTTTTGGCCCCTTTTTGTCAAGGCTAACCCCACTAGCTTTAAACAACTTTTGTAATAACTGTTGTCTAGCTTCAGAATTTAACAAATTCTTCCAGGCAAACCAGCTTGCATAACCAAAACCAACTATTTCAAACAAACTTCCAAATAGAGGAATATCATCAACAGTATCAGCGACAGCGTAACCTACTCGTAGCAGGTAAATTGCACCAATAATCTTAGCAAGAGTTGCCCAATCTTTTTTTGATGATTTTTTCTTGCTAGTAGAACTTATTGAAGATTTTTCAGCACGAACAATAGTTAAACTTTCTACCTTTGCTTGCTCTTGAATATAAACCTGTCCAGCATTAAGAATTTGCAATTCCCTCTCACTTTCACTTTGCAAATTCACCTTTACCTTCATCCCAGGTTTAACATCCGCTTCCGCACGCAGGTTTCTAATAGTGCGAATTGTACCAATTAATAAATCAAACTGCTCTTCCAAAGCATTATCAATTAGGTTAGACTCTACCTGCGGGTAACGCTGTAAAGAAATACTCTCTAAAGAGCCTTCAGGTTGCTGCGTCAGACTGTGCCAAATTTCCTCAGTAATATGGGGCATGAACGGATGTAGCATTTTTAAAATACCTTCCAGAACATAAGCCAGAGTCTGCTGTGCTACCTTTCGAGAATTTTCATCTGTTTTACCTTGCAACCTGGATTTGACTAACTCTATATACCAGTCGCAAAAATCACCCCAAATAAACTCGTAAATACTCTTAGCAGTTTCACCCATACCATAGCTATCCATATACTTATTAGTTTGCTGGATAACCTGATTAAATCGAGACAAAATCCACTTGTCAGCTAACTCAGTTGGATTTGGCTTACCCAACTGTTCAGGAGTTTGCCCATCAAGGTTCATCATTACAAACCGTGCTGCATTCCACAACTTGTTAGCAAAATTGCGCGATGCTTCCACCGAAGCTGACTCATTTTTTTTGCGGTCATAATCCAAACGAATATCTTGACCAGCACCAGCAACTTCCTTAACTAAGGTATAGCGCAAAGCGTCAGTACCGTACTTCTCAATCAATAACAACGGGTCAATACCATTACCCGCTGACTTAGACATTTTCTTGCCTTTTTCATCCAAAACCAAACCGTGGATATAAACATCCTTAAAAGGCATTTGACCAGTAAAATGACCAGCCATCATCGTCATTCTAGCAACCCAGAAAAAGATGATATCAAAACCGGTAACTAAGGTACTCGTAGGATAATACTTAGACAAATCAGCAGTTTCTTCTGGCCAACCCAAAGTCGAAAACGGCCACAACCCAGAAGAAAACCAAGTATCCAAAACATCTGGGTCTCTTTGTAGCTGAACATTTTCCCCAAACTGGGAGACTAATTTATTCCTCGCTTCTGCTTCATCTCGTGCAACAACAAACGGAGTTTCACCAGAAATCTCACCACCAGTTTCGCTGACAGCATACCAAGCAGGTATTTGATGTCCCCACCAAAGTTGACGAGAAATACACCAATCTTTTAACTTGAGCAACCAATCCCGATAAACCTTAGTCCAACGTTGGGGAACAAAATTAGGGGAATTTTCTTTATCGAGAAAATCTAAACTCTTATCAGCAAGGGGACGAATTTTTACAAACCACTGCGTAGAAATTAATGGCTCTACAGGAACCTTACCCCGTTCGCTATAAGGAACCGTATGTTTATAATCTTCAACTTTAACCAAAAAGCCATCCGCTTCTAAACGCGCAACAACATTTTTTCGCGCAACAAAGCGCTCTTGTCCTTGAAAATCACCAGCATTTTCGTTCAGACTGCCGTCCTTATTCATAATATTGATAAGGGGCAAATTGTGACGCTGACCCATCTCAAAATCGTTAAGGTCATGAGCGGGAGTCACTTTAACACAACCAGTTCCAAAACTAGCATCAACAAACTCGTCCCCAATAATCGGGATTTCCCGGTTCATTATTGGTAAAGTTACAGTCTTTCCAACTAAATGCTTGTAACGTTCATCGCTGGGATTAACCGCAACCGCAGTATCGCCCAACATGGTTTCGGGTCGCGTTGTTGCGACCTCAATGCTACCAGAACCGTCAGTTAATGGATAGCGGAAGTGCCATAAATTACCATTAACTTCTTTACTTTCAACCTCTAAGTCAGACACAGCCGATTGTGACTCCGGGCACCAATTAACTAAGTATTGCCCCCGATATATTAACCCTTCGTCATAGAGTTTGACAAAAGCTTCTAAAACGGCTTTGGATAAACCTTCGTCTAAAGTAAATCTTTCCCGCGTCCAGTCCACAGATACCCCAAGACGACGTAACTGATTAACTATTGTCCCCCCAGATTCTGCTTTCCACTGCCAAGCGCGTTCTAGGAATTTTTCGCGACCGACTTCGTAGCGATTTGTACCTTCTGCTTTAAGTTGTTTTTCTAGGATTGTTTGTACGGCAATGCTCGCGTGGTCTGTACCAGGTAAGTATAAAGCGTTGCGCCCTTGCATTCTGTTATAGCGGACGAGGCAGTCTATGAGGGTGTTGTCGAAGGCGTGACCCATGTGTAAACTGCCTGTTACGTTCGGGGGGGGGATTACGATACAGTAGGATTCTCCGCTGGCGTTGGGGTCAGCTTTGTATGTTTGGTTTCCTTCCCAAAATTTTTGCCATTTGGCTTCGGTGGAGAAGGGTTCGTATAGACTTGGAAGATTTGTAATTGTTGCGGTCATGCTGGGAAAGATAGGTTTAGTTCGGAAGGACTTTTTTAAATTTTGCCACAGGCATAGGAGACTATTATATGGAAACGAACCGCCAAGAAGCCAAGAACGCCAAGAGGAAAGAGCCTAGTTTGCAGGTGGACGAGTTGGCGTATGATGTAATTGGAGCTGCTATTGAGGTACATCGGGAGTTGGGACCGGGATATTTGGAGGAGGTCTACCACAATGCTTTGGAGATAGAGTTTCAGTTGCGAGGGATACCCTATAAATCGGAGCATCCAGTAGCAGTAAAATATAAGAAACGTGAAGTCGGTAAAGGTAGATTAGATTTTTTAGTTGGTGATGCTTTGATTGTTGAATTGAAAGCTGTTCAGGAAATTGCTCCTATCCACGATGCACAAGTCATTTCTTACCTTAAAATAACCAAACACCACCTAGCCCTTCTTATCAACTTCAACGTCATCCTCCTAAAAAGTGGCGGACTTAAACGTATAATCAACCCTTATCTATCTTCTTGAACCCCTTGGCTTCTTGGCTTCTTGGCGGTTCGTTAATTAATCTAATAATTATATGGATGCCTCTACCACCTCCCGTTCACCCTCATTATTTATCCCCACCCTCTACTTTGCCTCAGGACTACCATACGTCATCATCAACAACGTCTCCACAATCTTTTACAAAAAACTAGCCATAGAAAACACTCAAATAACCCTCTGGACAAGTTTTCTATATCTCCCCTGGGTCATAAAAATGTTTTGGGGACCAGTAGTAGACCTAAACTCTACCAAAAGAACATGGATACTCGCCACTCAATTTGCCATGTTTCTCAGCCTAGCTTTAATTGCCTTATCTCTACAACTACCAAATTTCTTTTTTAACTCATTAACAGTATTAACAATTGCTGCATTCATCTCAGCCACCTATGATATTGCCACTGATGGATTTTATTTATTAGCATTAAATCCCCCACAACAAGCTTTTTTCGTTGGAATTCGCTCTTTGTGTTATCGTTTAGCTGTCATCTTTGGCTCTGGGATATTAGTAATTTTAGCAGGCCAACTAGAAATATATTTAAAGAATATTCCTCTGAGTTGGACATTAAGTCTCGGTTTTTCTGCTGTTATTTTTGCTGTACTTTTTATTTATCACCGTTTTATTTTACCATTTCCTGAGTTTAATAATTCAGATGAAGTTAAAGATTCTAGAGAACAAGTGCCTTTTTGGACTATTTTTATTTCCTATTTTCAACAATATAAAATTGGTGCTATTTTAGCTTTTATTTTACTTTATCGGTTAGGTGAGGCGATGTTACTTAAGTTAGCTTCGCTGTTTTTATTGGATAAGGCAAGTTTAGGTGGTTTGGGTTTATCTACTACAGAGGTGGGTTTGGTTTATGGGACTTCTGGGGTTATTGCTTTAATTTTAGGTGGGATTTTGGGTGGGGTTGTTATTGCTAAATATGGATTAAAAAAATGTCTTTGGCCTATGGCTTTGGCTATGAATTTGCCGAATGCTTTTTATGTTTATATGGCTTATAGTCAACCTGCTATTTCTTTTGTTTATCTTTTGGTTGCGGTGGAACAGTTTGGGTATGGTTTTGGATTTACTGCTTTTAGTGTTTATTTGATGTACATTTGTAAGGGTGAGTTTAAAACTTCTCATTATGCTATTTCTACTGGGTTTATGGCTTTGGGGATGATGTTTCCGGGAATTATTAGTGGTTATATTCAGCAGCAGGTGGGGTATTTGGCGTTTTTTGTTTGGGTTTGTGTGTTGACTGTTCCGGGAATGATTGCTATGTTTTTTATTCCTTTGGATGATGACTAACCGCCAAGGAGCCAAGGAAGCCAAGAGAAGAGAAGAAAGAAAAGAGAGGAAGAGAGAAGAGGGGTTTAGGAAGAGTTTTTTTATGGGTTATGTTTTGGGGATTGATGGTGGTGGTAGTAAGACTGTTTGTGTTTTGATGGATGGTGAGCGTCGGGTGTTGGGATGTGGTTATGGTGGTGCTTCTAATTATCAATGTGTTGGTGTTAATGCTGCACGAGATGCTATTGTATCTGCTATTTTTATGGCGGTTAGTGGGGGTTTAAAGTTTACTGGTAAAATTACTATTTCTGCTATTTGTCTGGGTTTGGCTGGTGTTGGTCGTCCTCATGATTTTGAAGTGGTAAAGAGTATTGTCAAGTATTTGGAAAGTTGTGATTTATTGCCGATTAGTTGGGAGTTACAAGAAAATAATATTGTTATTTGTAATGATGCATTAGTTGCTTTGGTGGGTGGTGTGGGTGATGATGTGGGAATTGTGGTCGCTGCGGGTACTGGTTCGATTGTTTTTGGTAGAAATCATCAGGGGGTAACTAAACGTGTTGGGGGTTGGGGTTATATATTGGGGGATGAGGGTGGTGCTTATAAAATTGCTGTTGCTGGTATGCAGGCTGCTATGAAGTCTTATGATGGACGCGAGATTTCGACACGATTGATTGAGGATTTTAAGCAATATCTTAGTCTTGAGAGTATCGAGAATTTGTTGGAAATTGTTTATCGTCATGGGTGGGGTGTTAAGGATGTTGCTGCTCTTGCTCCCATTGTTGATAATGCTGCTGCGTCAGGTGATGAAGTGGCTAATAATATTATTAGTGATGCTGTTCAAGATTTGGTTGATGCTACTTTTACTGTGGTTAAGGCAATTTTTAATACGAGTGATGCTTTTGAAATAGTTACTACTGGTAGTGTGTGGCTGGGGAAATCTAAGATTCGTGAGAGATTTACACAAGCTATTTTAAAGAATCTTTCTTCTGTGAAGATTATTTTACCCAAATCTGAGCCTGCTTATGGTGCGGCTTTGTTAGCGTTGAAGAAGTTGAGCTAGATGTCATTTCCTTAAACTGCAAGATATGGTTTTTTTTAATTAAAATTTACTTAAAATTTTTCAGCAAATAAATAAATATGTATATGTATTATGTGTCGCTAACTTAAGTTACGAATAATGAGCAAAAAGTTTGAATTGACTTTTGGTACTGGTTTGATATAATACGGGCATAATTTTTAACTTATGAATGTTGTTAAGATAAAATAACTTACATTTTCTCACTATAAATCTTTATTATTAAAAGGCTATTTTTCGGCATACTTAAAAGTTATAGGTTAACTACAACTGTTGTTACGGTTACAAGTATGGCAATGAGTATAAAAAATAACTATGAATGGACAACTAATCGGTGGGCGTTATAAGATTATTCAGCAACTAGCGCGAGGAGGATTTGGTGATACTTTCTTGGCTTGTGATATTCAACTGCAGGAAAATCCTAAATGTGTTGTCAAGCTGTTTAAGCCGCTCACTACTGACTGTGAAGTTTTACAACAAGCTAAACGTTTGTTTGAGCAGGAAGCAAAAATTCTACAAACTTTAGGAAGTCACGACCAGATACCGCAATTTATAGCTCACTTTGAAGAAAATCAAGAGTTTTATTTAGTTCAAGAGTATATTGACGGTTACGATATTTCTGAGGAGTTGCCCCCAAAAGGGAATAGACTAAATCAGGCTGAGACTATTAAGCTTTTGCAAGAAATTTTGGAAGTTTTAGCTTTTGTCCACGAACATAATGTTATCCATCGGGATATTAAACCTTCTAATATTCGTCGTCGGCAAGATGGAAAAATTGTGCTGATAGATTTTGGTGCAGTTAAACAAATTACTACCCAATATATAAAATCTCAAGGTGAAACTGCTTTTACGATTCCTATTGGTACTCCCGGTTATATGCCGAGCGAACAAGCTGCGGGTAAACCAACATTTAGTAGCGATATTTATGCAATGGGAATTCTTGCTATTCAAGCTATGACAGGTATTATTCCCCATCAAAAAAATGGTAGATTACCGACAGACCCAAATACAGGAGAAATTCTTTGGCGCGACTTGATACAAATTCACCCTGAGTTTGGAAATGTTATAGATAAAATGGTGCGCTACGACTTTCGCCAACGTTATCCAACTGCAGAACTGGCATCCCTAGCACTACAAGGCTTATCATTGACTAGCTTTTTTGAACCACAATTACAAACAGATATTACTACTTTTCCTAACCCACAGGAGGATTTAGGACAGGAAGAAACATTAATTAAAAATAAACGTTATAGAAAATTTTTTAAAACTATAGGCACAATAGCTATTGCTACTATTACTATTACAGTTGGAATATTTACTTATATAAATCAAAAATCAGAGAATTTTTTAGTTTATAAAGACCCTACTAATGGATTCAATATAAAGTACCCTGAAAATTGGCAAAAAATAGATAAAGAGAACCCAGTGGCTCAGGAAGTAGTAAGTTTTTTACCCAAAGAAAGTAATAAGGATACGTTCCAAGAAAAGGTAACTGTAAGAGTCGGAGAATTTACTGGAAATTTACAAGATTCTATGAAGGAATTTGTCAAGGAAACAACTAATAATGTACCTAATTCTCAAATTTATTTTGGTAAGGCAAATGCAATTAAGTTGGGGAGGCAAGATGCTAATAAACTTATTTTTACTTCTCAAGAAGGTAATACAAAATTAACATATCTCCAAGTTTGGACTATCAAAAATAATCAAGTTTATGTTGTCACTTATGCGGCAGAAACAGATGATTACCAAAAATTTCTTGACACAGCAGAGAAAATGATTAATTCATTTGAAATTAATTGAGGGAGTCCCCACTCCCCACTCCCCTCTACCTAACGCTAGAATATCGCTCAATTAATCTGATTTTTTCTAAGGTACGCTGATAAAGTTCTTTGTTTCCTTGCTGATAAAAGAGGTCTACTGCTTGTTGCAAATCCGCGAGTCCTCCTTGTTTATCTCCTGTTAAGGCACGAGCCATTCCTCTTCTGTCGTAAGCTGAGGCTAATTTGGGTTCTAGTTTAATACCTTGGGTATAGTCTTCTATTGCTCCCTTTTGGTCTCCTAAGTCATTACGAACATTTCCTCGACTAAGGTAAGCAAGGGTAAGGTTGGAGTCGAGATGAATAGCTTGGTTGTAATCTTCTATTGCTCCTGGTTTGTCTCCCAGTTCATTGCGAACATTGCCTCGACTAACGTAAACAGGGGCAAAGTAGGGGTCTATTCCAATTGATGCGTTGTAGTCGGTTAGTGCTAGTTGAGTGTCCCCAAGACCATATCGGACAAGACCCCTGCTGTAATAAGCTTCGGCATATTTGGGATTAAGAGCTAGTGCTCGATTAAAATCTGCCATTACTTCATGTAGTTCTCCCAGTAATCTACGTGCGTTTCCTCGATTATTATAAGCACCAGCAAATTTGGGGTTGAGACGAATTGATTGGTTGAAATCTGAAAGAGCTGCTTTCAAATTTCTTTGATTCATCTTCACACGTCCTCGATTGTTGAAAGCGTTTGCGTTGTTTGGGTCTAAACGTATCGTTTCTTCGTAGTCTAAAGATGCTGCTTGCAAGTCTCCTAAGTAATAGTTTGCATTTCCTCGGCTTAATAAAGCGTCGATATATTGGGGATTGATTTGAATTGCTTGAGTGTAATCTGCTATTGCTTCTTTATAGTTTTTCATTTCAAAATGAGCATTTCCTCGGCTAACAAAAAGTTTGCTAGCTTTAGGATTAATTTGAATCGCAGCGGAAAAATTTTCAATAGCTCCTGAATAATCTCCCTTTTGATACTTGCTTAATCCTTTAACATAGAAGTCATCGGATTTTGGTGTATTAGTGACAGCCGCAACAGTTTTACTGGGAGTTTTATCAAGATTTACACCCAGCTTTGATGACATTTGTAAGAAAGTGTTGATGGCAATAGCAGAATTAGAAGCTCTTTTTACTTTAGCTATAGAAGGGTTGTCATTATAGACTTCAGGTGTTGCGTCATAACCTCTACCGTGAATTCCGATTACTTCACCTTTTTCGTTGAGTACCGGACCACCACTCATACCTTCCAAAGTGTCGTTGCTATAGACTAGGCTATATCCAGAAATATCTGGTTGGGAGCTATTAGCTGTTACTTTTCCCTCTATGAACCTATAATTAGAGGTTGGAGCCTCTCCTGGGATTGCTATAAAGCCTGCGACGTAAGATGTTGCACCTTCTGTGGATGCGTCTGAATTTCCCAATATGGCAATATCATAATTTTGCTTACTATTAAATTTTACGGATGCTAAATCCACATCCTTTAGTTTTTTCGCATCCGAATAATTGATGGTGTAGCGCTGATTATCTGGAGTGATTATTTCATATTTCTCACGTCCATCAAATACATGAGCTGCGGTAATAACTGTGTAAGTATCTTTATCTTTTTTAACAATTACTCCGGAGCCTTGGCTATTTGAGTTTTTCCCCTGAATTAACACAGTAATTCCTTTGGCAATTTTACCCACCTCAACTGAGGGTTGAGCGGCTGAGGTTTGAACTGTTGGTGATTGAAGAATTGGTGATTGAGCAGGAGTAATTTGCGGTTGCACAAAGGCGATTGATGCTCCCACTATAATGGGTGTCAGTTGATAGTTAAACTTTATCATTTTTATTTAAAACAACTTAAAGAATTATTCTGTGAATTCGCGATAAGATTTGCTTGCGAACTACTATATTTTATAGTATTTGAATTAGGGTAATTACAAACATTAAGACTTTCTGTATGTATATTTTCTATGTTGAAATATTATTCCTTTCCTTTCCTTGTAAGCTTCTGTCATCTGCCCTCTACCTTTATTTTGACTACTGCTGTTGAAGTTGTAAAAATGTACTTATTGGTACTGCCCAACTCAGACGAACTATAGTTTGATGTAACTTTTCATCAACTTGGGAACCATCAGCGTATATAAGGGGAGCATCCCACAAAGGATAAGCGTGCATTCCGTTTACACCGACAACACAACCTTGACGATTTAGTAATGGCCCACCACTCATACCTTTCTCTATTTGGTTGGTGTAGGCAATTTGGTAGCCACCTTCTAAAGCCTTATCTAGTAATAGTGATACCTGTCCAGCTGTAAAAATAAAGTCTTTGTTGATTGTTTCCTTCCTCTCGGTTGGAAACCCACCAGCAAAAACTTCATCCGTCACCGTCGGTGAAATACCAAAAGATGCCACTTTATAAACAATTCCAGTGCGCTGAAACTGCAAAGTAGCTAAATCTTTGTCCTCAAAGCGTTTGACATCGGGAGAATTAGCTACATATATTTGACCATCAAAAGTTTGAATGCGGTATGGTGGTTCACCTGCTCTCAGTACATGAGCATTAGTTAAGACTGTATAAGTATCTCCTTTTTTTTCAATCAAAATTCCTGAGCCTAAAACATCACGTGACATTACTTTAACCGTGATGGTTTGAGCATAATGCTGCAATTGCTCTATTGATAACTTTGTTGACAATTCTTGCTGTTGGTGTACCTCACAATCAGCTTTTTTGTACGCAGATACAAACTCGATTTTTGGTATTAATGCTAACAGGGTCGAAACTACCAGTGTGAGAACTAAGACGGAATTTTGTTGGGAAAAGATGGAAGCATAGAGAAGGGTAATAGGTAAAAAGAAGTACATAGGCTATTTATTAGCTTCTGGTTTTGTACTGTTCAAGTACTTAAATAGGTCAATATAAACGGGTTTTTTGCCTCCACTTTCATCTAATGCGTTGCCAGCTGCTAAAGCACGACGGTCTAATAATCTACGGAAGACTGCGTTCGGGTTGCTACCAGGTTTGAGAGTGAACAATAATGTTGCATCTGTGCAAGGAGCACCTTTTTGTATTGGAGCACAGATGACTGGTAATCCTCTAAGACTACCTGCTTGAATGTATCTCAAGTTACCATTATTGTAACTGTTCTGAAATCTTTGAGATACTTCCGCACAACGTCTATCGGGTGATAAACCATAACTAGAAACCCAACGAATTATTGGCAGTCTCTTACCGTCTTCGGTGCTGACAAAGGTCGTAGGTGTACCGCTACTATTATCGCAGTAAAACGTTGCATTTCCAGCTAGGCTAGCTTGCTGCGATAATGCAATTACACTAAAAGTTACTGTTAATCCCGTAGCAAGTAGAACAAAGGTCTTAATTTTCATATAAGTAAACGAGTACTCAGTACAAAGGTATTCATTAAGCAAACTCACACCAAATAAATGGGATAACTATTTCGCTTTTAACGCTCTGTTCCCAATAACTCTTTGGGACTCGATATTAGAAAATATGCAACCAAAGAAAAGTTCGTAACAAAACTTTACCCTTTGTAACCCGAATTTACCAATGCTTACCAATATTTATTTTATTTCCGGTCAAATAGTTGTTCCTAACTATTACCTGAACTGAGCTTGGCTTTTGATTAGTATACAATCACGAAATAGATTATACCAATATTATGGTGCTAGTTTGGCAATGTTTTGTCTATGAGAAAAAGTAAGAAAATGTAAGTTGTTGATTTTAATAATGTCTGTGGGATGAGCAGCTTTGTGGGATGGACAGCTTTGTGGGAATGGTCAACTTTGTGGGAATGGTCAACTTTGTGAGAATGGTCAACTTTGTGGGAATGGTCAACTTTGTGGGATGGGCTTCCAGCCCGTCCATATATATCTAAGGTATCTATTTAGGACATCTATTTAGGGTATCTGTAATTAGGGCGGGCAAGGATGCCCACCCCACAAGATGTATATATATTTTGATTGATTGATTATAGTTTCTAATAATTTCAGGAGTTGGATAAGGGTGGCAATACACGGACAAATCAAAATTGAAGCAATTGATGATAAATCGCCACATTTAGCTACAGTGAAAAAATTATGGCGAGCTAATTCTAAAACTCTTGGCAATTTTACTAATGGTGCTTTTATTGACTATGCAGCTAATCGTCAAATACTTGTAGCTTTAGACCCAGAAGTAGGGTGTATTGGTTATTTATTGTATAGGGCTTCGTCGTCTTTTAATCGTATTAGTATTGTTCATCTTTGTATTAGTCCGTCTTATAGAGGTAGAGGAATTGCAAAGCTATTGATGGATTATCTTAAAGAAATAAGTCGCGATAAATATAGTGGGATTGGCTTAAGTTGTCGTCGAGATTATAATTTAGAAACAATGTGGTCTAGTTTAGGTTTTGTTCCCAAAAATGATAAACCTGGTAGAAGCAAAGATGGGATGCTGTTAACTTATTGGTGGTTTGACCACGGTCATCCAAATTTATTTTCTATTGGTCATCAGGAAAAGCTGGAATCAAAGCTTTGTGTTGTGATTGATGCTAAGATATTTTATGATTTATATTCCGATGAAGCTTCTGATAGCGAAGAATCACGAGCATTGATTGCTGATTGGCTGGAACCAGAGTTAGAGTTATGTATTACGGATGAAATATTTAACTATATAAATATTATTGCTGATGATGAAGAGAGAAAACGTCAGCGTGAGTTTGCAAGTTTTTTTACTCTTCTAAGTTCTTTTCAGCAAAGTGATGAGACACAGCAAGAAGATTTAAAAAAATTTTTATTAGATAAAAATATAAGTATTACTGAAATTGATTTACGACATCTAGCCAGAACAATAGTTTCTGATTCTCATATTTTTGTAAGTAGAGAAGACGAATTATTAGAAGTAGCGGACGAGATTTATAACAATTTTAAAGTTTCAATTATTCATCCTAATTACTTGGTCGCAAGGTTAGATGAACTTCATAGAAAGCCGGATTATCAGCCTTTAAGATTAGCTGGGACTCACTTGGAGCAAGTTCCAGTCCAAAAGGGTAATGAAGATTTATTAACAAGGTGTTTTATTGCTGTAAATCAAAATGAAACTCAAGCTAAATTTCAGCAGCGGTTGCGTGGGTTTATGGCTGAACCAGACAAATTTGAATGTTCTGTAGTTTTAGAACAAAGCCAACCACTTGCTTTGGTTGTGTACGGTAGACACAAGAATCATGAGTTAGAAATTCCGATGTTGCGAGTTGGTAAAAATCCTTTATCAGCAACTCTTGCACGTCACCTTATTTTTCAGTCTATATCTCGCTCGTCTCATGAAGAGCGACATTTCACAAGAATTACTGACCCCTATTTGCAAGATACTGTTACTAGTGCAATTCATGAGGATACTACTTTTGTTAGAGTTGGGAATGATTGGTTGAGAGCAAATTTAGCGGTTGCAGAAACTGGGTCTCAACTATCAACACGTTTGACAAATTTGGCTTCTAAATTTGGGAAAGACTATAATTTTTGTCGTCAAATTGCGGAAATTATTAGTAGTGATACTGCGACCAGCGATACGCAAACAATGGCAAGAATTGAGCGGTTTCTATGGCCAGCTAAAGTGATTGATGCGGAAATACCCGTTTTTATTATTCCTATTCAACCCAGATGGGCAAAAGATTTATTCGATGAAGATTTAGCAAACCAAACATTTTTAGGAGCTAAACCTGAATTGGCTTTTAATCGTGAAGCTCTTTACTATTGCTGGAATAATTATTTCAAACAATTAATAGCTCCTTTTAGAATTCTTTGGTATGTAAGTCAAGATAATAAGAATTACTACTACGGTGTAGGTGCAATTAGAGCTTGCTCTGTAGTTGACGAAGTTGTAATTGGCAAACCGAAAGAGCTTTACCAACGTTTTCAACGTCTAGGAGTTTATAGCTTGGATGATATTTTGAAGGTAAGACCTAGTAAAAATGGTGATATTATGGCAATTCGCTTCAGTAATACTGAGTTATTTAAAAGACCAATAGATTATAATGACGTTCAGCAAATATTAAATAAAAAAGTACCGTTCCAGTCTCCTTACAAAATAGATAAAGACCAGTTTGAACAATTGTACCATTTAGGTATAACATAGAGATGAAGTATATAAAGGAGATAACAAGGAGATAATAATGCTTGTTAATATACTGTTATTATCCATCAAGCCGGAGTATGCGGATAAAATTTTTTCTGGGAACAAAACAGTGGAGCTACGTCGTGTACGTACTAGGCTAAATACTGGTGATTTAGTCTTGGTTTATGTGTCATCTCCAAAGAAAGCTTTGGTTGGCAAATTTGAAGTAGAGAGTATTAGTCAAATCAAGCTGGAAGAATCTGAGAATGACCTAAATCAATTTTGGCATCAAGTTAAAGATAAAGCTGGGGTTACTTCTAAGGAATTTGAGAGCTATTATGAAGGTGCATCGATGGTGGTTGGTATTTTTTTGAAAAATGTTGAGCGTTTCTCGATGCCGATTAATTTAGAATTATTAAGAGAAAAGTTTCCTAAGTTTTATCCTCCACAAAGTTACCGTTATTTGAAGGAGAGCGAAATGCAGATACTTGAGTCTATTATGGAAGAAAGTGTCGTTTAAGAAAGTTTACGTTTAGGCTGGAGGTTTTTCCGTAGGGTAGCCGTCAAGACGCTAAGAATAAAAATATTTTTATTATTATGGGTGATTTACTTAATATTATATCAGGGAGAATGAAAGATGAATTTTCTCAGCTTTTTCAGGAATTTTTGAGCTATTACCCTTACACTCCCATTGGACTGAGACACACAGCAGCCTATGAAGAACAGCGTCAACAGGGAAGAAGAAATTTTCAGGCGATCGCAATTGCGGCAAACTCCGGAGAAGAAGTTACAGAGCGAGTCCTGCTGCAACTGCTACCTCACCAGGATACAGCTAATAATCGCCAAAAAGGAGCCTGGATTCATGTTGTTCCCACTGTGACTTTAGACATGTTTGAAGAAGTGGAGGATACTAAGGCTGAGGATTTAAAAAACTTGGCTAAAGCGATTTTAAATTTTGTGAGTCGATGTAATGAAAAACCTTCATATTTATTAGATGCTTGTCAGAATTTTTCACAGTTATCTTATGCTGAAGATTTTCAAACGGAAATGCTCGCACCAATTTTGAATGCGATTAATAGTAATGAGTTTTTATTGATTAATCGGAAATCGCTAGTTGCTATCAATTATTTTATCAAAAAAGAATATACTCCAAGACTGATAGATTATCCTGCTATAAATTTAAATGGACGAAAATTAATTATCGAATTAGCTCCTTTAATGCGTCAATCAGGTGTCCCTGCTCTCCGAGAATATGACTTATTTGATATGTTCTGTCATTGGTTGGTGGGTATTAAGCAGTATGACTTTAATGACGGTTTTAATGAAGATTTTAATTATAACTTTAATCATGAATTTAATGATAAGTACAGTGCTTCATTTGATGAGTTTAACGAAGTTGATGGTGATTTTGAAAATAATAATTTAAATCCAGAGTATTCTTTGCTGGAGTTCGCTACGGATATTGCATTTGAAGAAAGTAAAATACAACGTTGGATAAATACAATTAATCGCAAAGGACAAGTAATTTTTTACGGTTCACCGGGGACGGGGAAAACATTTATAGCAGAAAAACTTGCAAGATATTTAATAAGTGGTGGAGATGGTTTTTCGGAGCTAGTGCAATTCCATCCAGCATATTATTATGAAGACTTTATCCAAGGTATCCGTCCCCAAAGTGAAAACGGACAGTTAAAATATAATCTTGTTTCTGGAAGATTTCTAGAGTTTTGCAAAAAAGCAGAGTCTTGCGAAAATATTTGTGTGCTTATCATCGATGAAATCAACCGTGCAAATCTAGCTCAGGTTTTTGGAGAACTAATGTACCTGTTAGAGTACCGCGATAGAGAAATTCCTCTTGCTGGTGGCGGTTTGTTTCGTATCCCTTACAATGTCCGTATTATTGGTACGATGAACACAGCAGACAGGTCTATTGCGCTGATTGACCATGCACTTCGTCGTCGCTTCGCATTTATAGAGCTTCGTCCCAACTATGAAGTGCTGCGATGTTACCACAGTGAAACTGGTTTTGAGATAGAGGGTTTAATTGGAATTTTGCAGGAGCTGAATCAAACGATAGCTGATAAAAATTATGAAATTGGTATTTCCTTTTTTTTGAAAGACACATTATTGGAAGATATTGAAGATATCTGGCAAATGGAAATCGAACCTTATTTGGAAGAATATTTCTTTAATCAGCCAGAGAAGGTGGAGGATTTTCGCTGGGAAAAAATAAAGAGGGGTTTTGAAAGTCGCAAAAGTTAAAGAAACCCCATCCTCAACCTCTCTTGTCACCGCATTTTAAAACCCAATGTATGTCTCGTCCCAGTTAAAGAAACCCCACCCCCAACCCCCTCCCCGCTCTTCGTGAGGGGGCTACGAAAAACTGATTAAAATAGTTTATTTTTGATATAGATATCATGATGAACCCAGCACAAGTAAGAACTATTGAAATAACTGAATATCAAGTGAAATCGTTTCCAAATTATGAGATATCAGAAATATTAGCCATCCAGCTATACCAAAAATATTCTCAACAAGTAGAAATAGAATTTCCTAACTATAAAACTGCTAATAAATGGCAATTAAAAGCTAAAGGATGGGTAGGCTATATTCCTTTGAGTCATGAATTCGGCTTGAGAATAAATCCGAAAGTACCGATAAAAAACCTTTTTGGGATGCTGGAATATGCTTATGAGATAAAAAGCTTTCGTTTTTTAGAAGGATTAATGGAAAGCGAAGATTTAGAAGAATTTTATAATAATTTGGCCTATATTTTAGCGCAAAAAATTTTAGAACGCTGTGGGAAAGGATTATATCGTACTTATTTATCGAAAACAGAACAGCTTGCATATGTAAGAGGACGGCTAAATTTACAACAAGCAATACAAAAACCTTGGGATACTAAGCTGAAATGTTCTTACGAAGAAACTACGACAGATATTTCAGAAAATCACATTTTGATGTGGACGCTTTTTATTATTGGTAGTAGTGGTTTATGCTCTGAAAGAATATCACCAACCGTAAGAAAGGCTTACCAAGTTTTACAGAGATTTGTGACACTCAAACAATGTAGTCAACAAGACTGTATTGAACAACAATATAACCGTTTGAATGAAGATTATCGAATATTGCATAATCTATGTCGATTTTTTTTAGAAAATACTGCTCCAAATCATGAAACGGGAAATCGAATGACGTTACCTTTTCTCGTTGATATGGCAAAATTATATGAATTATTTGTGGCAGAATGGTTAAAAATGCATTTACCGAAAAACTTTTACCTTAAGTTTCAAGAGAGCGTAAAAATTGGCAAAAACTTATTATTCAAAATTGATTTAGTGCTGTACGATTCGTTAACGCTTGCACCCCGTTATATTCTTGATACTAAATACAAAACTTCAACGACTCCATCAACAGAAGATGTCGCACAGGTGATAGCTTATGCGGTCTCTAAAGGTTGCCAGGAAGTAATTTTAGTATATCCAAGTTATTTGACACATCATTTAAATGAAACGATTGGTAATATTAGAGTCCGTAGCCTAACTTTCTCCTTAGAGGATAATATTAATCAAGCAGGCAACACCTTTTTAGAAAACCTCTTTTTTTCTGAGAGTACTTTAATTATAGAAAAATAGCTTTAGAAGTATCAAATAAATTTGAGCTTGATAAAAAATATACCAAAGTGTTGACATAAAAGTTATAAAGAACATATGAACTTATTCAAGTATTTCAAGTTAATATGATTCTCGCAATTAAGCATCAACAAACTATCAAAAAAACATAATCGATGCTTCCATGAAACGAGATTCAATATTTTATAAGCTTTTTCAGCAATCTCCCACCTTGCTATTTGAGCTTTTGGAAAATCCTCCAGCAAATGCAGGTAGCTACCGCTTTGATTCGGTCGCTGTCAAAGAGCCCAGATTTGAAATAGACGGAGTGTTCCTACCACCAGAAAATGAAGGTGCTGGTACTGTATATTTTTGCGAGGTTCAATTTCAAACAGATGAAACACTTTATGAGCGGTTATTTGCTGAGTCATCATTGTACTTCTACCGTAACCGTTCTAGATTTAGTGATTGGCAAGCAGTATTAATTTACCCATCCCGCAATATTGAACAAAGCGACATTCATCCCCATCGTTCATTACTTAACGGTGACCAAGTACATAGAGTGTACCTGGACGAATTAGGTGATATTCGTCAATTGCCTCTATGGGTGGCTCTGATGGTGCTGACTACAGTAGAGGAAGAAGAAGCACCAGAACAAGCAAGGTATTTGCTAACAAAAACCCGTCAACAAGTACCTCAACCGATGAGTAACGCCATAATAGAGGTGTTGACGACGATAATGGTGTACAAATTTGGACAAGTAAGTCGAAAAGAGGTGGAAGTTATGCTCGGAATCACATTGGAAGAAACTCAGGTTTACCGGGAAATTAAGGAAGAGGGACGAGAAGAAGGACGAGAAGAAGGACGAGAAGAAGGACGGGAAGAAGGACGAGAAGAAGCAACGCTTAATTTGGTTACTCGCTTGTTAAGCCGACGCTTTGGTGAACTCACCGAGGAAATGCGTACCCGTATTTCTAGTTTACCGTTGCCTGTTCTGGAAGAATTGGCTGAATCACTTCTAGATTTTACCAACTTAGCTGACTTGCAAAGTTGGTTGGAACAGCGATAAATTAAGCTATTAGCGCTTAAGACAAAAGTACTATTGTTTGTCTGAGCACTCAAGAGCGTAACCCACTCATAGCCCTTCCTGGGTGGGTACTGTTTTACTAAAACACCGCGATTGAGTATTGGGTTAGTAGTTCAAATTAAAATTAGTGGTTTACTATTGTGGATATTTTAATTGAGTCAACTAAAGCTTTTGAGGAAGACCTTGCAAAATTGAGCGAAGATGATAAAGCTGTAGTTATCAAAAAAATTAATGGCTGCACTAGTCTTTTTACTACGGATAAAGCTAACCTGTATAAAAAGATGCGCCATCTTAACCTACCGTCTTTTACTAATGGTTACGAATCTTCACTTTACGCACTAGGGGTTTCCGAAAAATTGATAGTTATTCTGACTGTTGACGAAGACCCAATTTTTGAGCAGGTCATATTTACTCTTTTTCGGGTAAGCAAACACGAGGATATTGACAAAGCTTATAAAAGTGTTGCGGAGTCATTGTATCAAGATTTTCTCCATCAAAACCGAGAAACCGCGCAGATGCTGTAAGTATTTATGACACAAACTCTTACTCTCTGCGATGAATATGGAATAATTTATGAAGCTATAAAAATTCTGCCTAATGAGGAGCTAAAAATTGCTTTTCTAGAGTCTTTGGCAGAACTGGAAGATAATGAGTGTCACAGAACAAGAAAGTTTCCGAAAACGAGATTGCATAAAGTGAAGGGTATCAAGCAAGCAATTTATCGAGCTGATATCGATAAAACTTCAGGTTGGCGTATTCATGTTCAATATATTAACGGACAAATTCACTTGAAAGATATTATTGAGGGTCAGAGACATGATGATGTGATTGATGTTATTAAGTCTAAAAAATCACGATATGAATAAAGACCTTCCTGTCCTTCGTGCCCTTCACGATTTGTTTCATCACTTACTAAAATGCCTCGTAAACCTATAGATGTAACAGATTTGAGAACGTTAGGAATAGACGAAATTAGTTTAGTCAAAGGACAAGGTAAATTTATTGTTGTATTAGTTGATATCGAAAAAGGTAAGTTAATAGGATTGGTTAAAGAAAGAAAAAAAATTGAAAATAAATTGAAACTAATAAAGCGAAGTGGATTTGGCTTTAGAAATTTCTGTAATTTTGAAATTAGAGCTTTACTTTCTTGGCACTATTCTAAAGATTTAGCACGTTAAGTACGCAAGAGCCAGAATAACAAGCATTCAAAAGCACACATTCAACTTGGTCAGCAAACAACTTAAATAATCCAGCCAAAGCCTCCGCATCAACTAACTTTAATAGACCATTTTCATCTTCAAAAACCAAACCTTCTTCCCCATCACCGCGCCCAGAGAAATGTATAATTTGTGGCTCGTATTCCAAAATAGCTCTATGAATATCTCTATAACGCACAGCTTCTGCTGTATACAATAAAAACTGTTCTCGATACTTAGAACGCTTCAATCCCTCTTTAATCTCGCGCATTTCCTCATCCAAACGCAACCTCGACGTACCGAGAGGATTTGCCGATAACAGTAAAATTCGAGTGTGAGAATTAGAGTTCATCCAATCAAATCCATTAAAACTTTCACCAATACACACTTAAGTATAGATTTTAACCCGTTTTTAACGGGTTTCAGCTTTGAGCCAGAAATTTATTTCTAGGCTTCTATTTCTAGGCTTCTATTTCTAGGCTTCTATTTCTAGGCTTTTATTTATTTGATTCCCTAATAAATCCTAAACAAAACTACTTTCTTATCCCAACACCATCAAAATAAATACAAACCCCCACCACCCAATTCCCATGAATCCTCGTAAATGGACAGTCATAGCAACCCTCACCCTCACCCTCACCACCCAAGCATGTCAAAAACAGCAACTAGCAGAAAAAGCTAAACCAGAAGAAAGAGAAGAACAAAGAGAATTAGCACCCGACCAACCCGGAGAAGAAGAAAACCTCAACAAAGAACTATGGGAATTCGTCAAAAAAGACACCCCCTACCCAACATTCCTAGCCAAAGCCCAAGCCAAAACCCCACAAGAAATGAGTCTCCCCAACGGTTGGAAAATTAGCCCAGCAGGAACTCAAATCGAAGTTGGAAGACTCCCCTACGAAGCCATAAACTACGCAGGAAAACTAGTAGTACTTAACACCGGGTACTACGGCAAAGAGCCTCAAAATATCTCTGTCATAGACACAAAAAACGCCAAAGTTATTAAAACCCTACCATATCAATCTCTCTTTCCCAGCGCAAAACAAAGCCCAGACTCCGACCTATATATCAGCGGAGGTTTTGACCAAAAAATATACCGCATCAACAAAGAATTCAATCCAGTACGGGAATATCCAATCAAAGGATATGCAGCAGGAATCGCACCAATCGACAACAAACGTTTAGCCGTAAACTATCTGGTTACACAAAGCGAACAAAAAAATTACACCCAAGGAAAGCTAGCCATCCTCAACACAGAAACTGGAGCTATCGAACAAGAAACTAACGTGGGATATTTTCCCTACAGCGTAGAATTCCTTAACAACAAACTTTATGTAATCCTTATAGGAGAAAATAAACTTCTAATTTACGATAAACAACTAAAACCCATCAAAACCCTAACAGTTGGGCAAAAACCACAGAATTTTTGCGTAGACGGGCAAAATTTATATGTTTTAAACACCGCATCCGACAGCATTTCCGTCATAGACACCAAAAAAGATGTAATCGTATCCAATATCGACGTACGTCACAAAGGATTTCGTTCCGGTAGTTCCCCCACATCCTGCGTTATAGAAGGAAATCGTCTCTATGTTACCCAAGCGGAAATAAACGCAGTCGCAGTATTTGATAAAAACAAAAAGCAATTACAAGGATTTATCCCTAGCGCTTGGTATCCCACCAAAGTGTTATTAAATCAAGGACAGATGTCCATACTGAGTGCCAAAGGTATCCATCTTCGCCGTCCCAACTTAGACGGAGTACAACCCATTACTTCCAAAGGTGGTAAAGGATACGTATTGAAATTATTAAAAGGTTCCGTCTCCCTTGTCCCGCAAAAACAAATTAATGCTTCCCTGAAAAATTGGACGAAACAAGTAGAAGAAGGTTCACCAATTTACAGCGCAAAAGAAGGATTAAAATTACCCATCCGTCATATATTTTATATAGTCAAAGAAAACCGCACTTATGACCAGATTTTAGGAGACTTAGAAAAAGGGAATGGCGATAAATCTTTAACACTTTTTGGTCGCGAAGTTACTCCCAATCATCATAAATTAGCATCAGATTTTGTGACATTAGATAACTTCTTTGTCAACGGAGAAATGAGTGTACTTGGACATAGCTTTACCACCAGTGGTTACGCGAGTCCCTTTTTGGAATGGCTAGGAAATGCTAAATATTCCCTGCGATATAAAGGCTATCCCTTTGGAACAGTTCCAGCTACATTCTCACCCGTTTATTTGTGGAATGCTTTGGAAGCAAAAAAAGTAGATTATCGCATCTACGGTGAACCTTATTATATTTTTACCCGTTCTTATCAATTAATAGTGGAAGCTTTTGGAGCAGATAGTCAATTAGCCCAGAAATTTTATGCTCAAAGTATGAGTAGTGCGGCAAAAACAGACAGAGGACAAGCAGCGACTGAAGTTTTTAAAGATTATTACGGTAAAGCTGACACACCTCAACAAGCACTGCGACTATTAGAAAATACAGAGTTTACTAATTCTTTGTCAAAAGTTTTCACGAACGACGACACCTTAGCAAAAGCATTACAAAAATATCCCAATTTTAGAAAAAAATTCGCAAAATACCTTTACCATTATCCATTCAATTATCATTATTACGACCTGAAATATTCCGATATACAACGCGCTCAAGATTGGAAAACAGATTTTGAGAAACAATTAAAAACAGGAAAAGTCTCGCAATTTAATTATATCTGGCTTCCCAACGACCACACAGCAGGAGAAAATCCAGATTATCCTAACCCTTATCAATTAATGGCTCAAAATGATGCAGCTCTAGGAAAAATTGTAGAGACAATAGCTAAAAGTCCGATTTGGAAAAATTCCCTGATTTTAGTAGTAGAAGACGATGCTCAAGATGGACCAGACCATGTTGATGCAACGCGAACAGTGGCTTTAGCTGTGAGTCCTTATGTTAAAAGAAATGTGGTTGTTAATGACCGCTACGACCAATTAAGTATGCTGAAAACTATAGAGCTAATTTTAGGATTAGACCCGATGAATATGAGTGATGGGTTAGCTACACCTATGTTTGGCATTTTTGATAAAAAACCTAATAATTCTGCTTATGTTCCGGCTAAACCTTCTGATTATTTAATAGATGAGGATAAATTGCTCTACTCAAAGATTCGTAATTAAAATCCCAACCAAAGAAACCCCACCCCCAACCCCCTCCCCGCACGCGGGGAGGGGGCTACGAGGGGCTACCATTAATAACAGAGAAAAAGTTGATTTTTTGTTGTTGAGATTGTTGTTTTTTGAAGTTAGCGAAATCTAGCTATTAATTCTTCCTTGGATAATTGCAGCAGTAAGGGAGTAAATTCATCTGGAGACAAAGTTAACAAAGGTTCAGTAATTGCTCTTAATTCTTCGTCCAGAGAGCCAAATCGATTACGCAGTAAGCTTTCTATAACTGCACGCTGTGTATTGCGTTCAACAAGCTGTGCATTGCGCTCAGCCTCTGCTAGCCTTTCTTCATAAAGCTGAGTTGCTTCCTGTCTTCCTTCCTGTCTTCCTTCCTGTCTCCCTTCCTGTCTCCCTTCCTGTCTACCTTCCTGTCTCCCTTCCTGTCTTCCTTCTTGTTTAGCCTGTGCTAATTGTTCCAAGTAAATAGGTGATAACCCCATAATAAAACTCCTATCCTCTTGATTTTTCTTCTTCTTTAATTCTAAAGTGGCCTTTAAGCTCAACAACAAGTCGATGGCTTTTGAGCGCAAAGGATTATCTTTGGCAAGTGCTTGAAGTTCAGCTATGGCTTGTTCTTGAACTTTGCCTTTACCCAAAAGCCTTAACCAAAGGGTTGCTGGAGTTGCAGGTAATTCATTAATTGCCACAATCGCTGTTCTGAGATAATCGCCTAAGAAATAAATCCCTGTACCCCAGTTTTCTTCATCTGGTTTTGCTTTAAAATCAAATCCTTCTAAAAGTGACTTTGGTACTGTAGGTGAGAGTATCCACAATCTTGGTAGCTCTACTTCTAATTGTTTTTGTGTCTTTTTATTTTTCTTTTTGTTTGCTTTATTTTGACGTGATAATTCGGCCATAACATCAAATAATTTATTGATACAAGCACGAACTTCTTCTGGTGATGGTGTATTTCTAAAAGGTTCAAAAATCGCATCCTCTTGAGCAAAGCGTCCTAATAAACCTAGCTCTGTTCTATTTATTCCTGGAGATGAAGGCGCAAAATAAACATCTATTTCTCTGATTTCTGCTGCTACTTTACGACTTGTTTCTACTGTTCCTTTTTGCTGTAGTAGTTCTTTAAGTATATCTTTTGCGAACTGGTCATAAGGAAATCTTGTCATTTGTTCACCCTGTAGTACATAAGCTTTGAAAGATAATAGTACAGGTGTGAATTTATTATCAATTAAAAAGTATACTTGGAAACATATATTTTAATTAATGTATCCACTCGTTTTTTAATGATTTTTTATATAGAACTCTAGTGTTTTGCTAAGAATAACCTTGCGAAGTTTACATACCTCGATTAGTAATAAACACGCAAATTATCTACGGCATTTGCTATATACAACATTTTGCGAGTACATAAAGTCCATCAACTAAAAAGCAAAACTATTGTTTTGTATTGTTTTATATTGTGGGGTGGGCATCCCTGCCCGCCCGACCATACTTCACTCGCTTAAAATCCACAGTAAAACAATCTCAGCTTGCCCATAATCTTAAATCCCCCACCAAAGCTTCCCTCTTCCTTCTTCCCTCTTTCTTCTTCCCTCTTTTAACTTCAATAGAATCGCTTTACCGAATATCCTCGGTAAAGTATACATTTGCCAAATACAAAGATTCCATAGATATCCATATTGTGGATAACATTTAATCAACAATAAATCTGACCATAAATATATTCTCATGCCTTTCACAGCACCATCTCTCACAATAAATCTAACTTGTTCTGGCTTAGGCATCGCATGACCAATAACTACATTTTTTTCATAAAATTTCGCCTGTACAAATAACCCTAACAACCTATCCAAATTCCATAAAGGAAGCCAGGTTAATGCACCTAATATGTTCATGGCTTGCGATACTTCACACAATGTTTTTTTTACTAGCTCTGTTTTCCAAACTCTGTTATTAAAATTTTCAAAATGAATTCCATTTTGGTCGGTTCTTTCCTTCCAAGGAAAAATTATATGACGAATATCTAATAATTTATCTAGAGGAGCAATAGGAACTTCTAGTAAACCTTTGTAGTTTCCATTTTGAAAAGGAAAAGGATTTTCTGGCGTTTTTTTACAGATTTCTAATTGTTCAATATCAGCATTAGCCTCCCAATCTTGCTTGATACGTGCTTCATCATAATAATTAATGTTCTCTATTTTTAGCCTGAGAACCCAACTTTCAGGAAACCTCTGAAAATACTTTCTGCTCAAATCCAAAATATCAGGGTGTGCAAAATCATCATCATCTAATGCCATCACAAAATCACTAGTAGCATTGAGTAACCCTGTAAACCTTTGGATAACTTCCCCTTTATAAGGACTTGTTAAAATCTTGACTCGGCTATCATCAATATTTTTGATAAGAACACCAGGGGGATAAACTAAAATAAACTGTACATCTCCCTTAATTTTTAATAACTGTTCCAACCAATAATCAGAATATTTTCCCAGGGTAGCGGTGACAATAGTCAACAAAAATTGATTACTCATGTGTTTGCATTACCCCCATTAAAATTACTTACTTACATCATCTTAAGTAAGTTAAATATTTGACACATTCAAAAGTCAGTTGACTGACGTTTTTATTTCGTCAGTTCTATAACCTTCACTTTTTCCTTTCCTAAATAATAACGCCAATCAAGCAGGCAATAACTAAAAAAAATTTCCTCCCTTTTTCGCTCTTCCCTCCCCTTACGCTATCTTTCCTCAGCGTACTCAGCATCTTCTACAGGTTATTTTTATTCCACTTCCATATTTATTTCCAGGACGACATAGCCATCTAGAGAAATAAATGTAACAATTAGTATTTTTTCCAATAGACATTTCAAGATAAATTGAGAATTAAACTTTAGCAGCCCTTTCTAAAGTAACGGCAGCCAGAGACTTAAATATTTTTCTACGGGGAAAAATTTATGTAATAAAACTCTATGACATGAAAATAATCAAAAGAACAGCCGATAAGCTCATAATAACCAACTTAAAAGACATATCGAAAAAAAGAAAACACTCGCTTTACACACTAATTTCCACATTGATTATGATGGTAATAACCTTTTGCCTATTACCATTTAGTAACATTCAGACAAAAATAATTGTACTTATATTTTCTTTTATTCTAATAATTCCAGGGATATTGTTAATTCGTATAAATACCAGCGAAGCAGACTCATTCATCATCAAAAAATCTGAAAATAAATTCACCCATAAAAAACTGAACCTCCTGAACAATACAATATATATAACCCAACATTCTCTAAAAAGTATTACCCATATAACCATCAAAAAAACTAGCAGCAATAGCGAAAGTCAAAACTATCAAATAAATCTCCACCTCAAACACAAAAAAATACTAGTTATCAACAATATACCCAAACCAACAACAGCGAAAAAAATCGCTAAAACCATATCAAAATATCTAAAAATACCCATAAAATACTAAGAACCTAACCCCTAACCCCTTCCCTACAAGGGAAGGGGAACAAGAAAATAAACTCTAAACCCCCCTTCCCTCATAGGGAAGGGGGGAAGGGGGGTTAGGTCTCTTTGTTTGACATAGCCAAAAGCGCCGACCCAAAAGCAGCCTCAGTATTAACCGACCCCATCACATCTACCCCCAAACACCTACTCCTAATCCTTGTCCAAGCATCATTTATCGCTCCACCCCCAGCCGTAAAAACCCGAACCAAGCCATCTGCACCCAACTCCTGTAAAAGTTCATACCCACGTGCCTCAATTCGAGCCATACCTTCCAACAACCCATGTAAAAATTCCACACTACTCCCCGGACGAGGCTCCATTCGTGGTAACAAACTCGCATCATTAATCGGAAAACGCTCCCCCACTCGTAACAAAGGATAATAATCCAACTCACTCACCCGTGACCCATCAATCTCCCCACTTAAGCGCCCAAGTTCCTCATTACTAAAAAATTCCTTTAGCACCGCACCACCCGTATTAGAAGCACCACCAGTCAACCACAAATCCCCCAAGCGATGGCTATAAATTCCATATCGCGCATCCTCAACACGAGTACGACTTAACAACTTCAAAGCCAAAGTTGAACCCAAAGAAGTCACCGCTTCCCCAGGGGACTTTGCACCGCTAGCAATAAAAGCAGCAATACTATCAGTCGTACCCCCACACACAACACAATCAGACGCAAAACCATACAGTGCCGAAATATCACTCCGTAATTCTCCAACAGGACTTCCAGGAGTTATAACTTTTGGTAATTCAATTGATAATTGCAACTTATCCATCCATTCGGGATACTTAAAAACTTCAACGTCGTAACCTAGCTTCAAAGCATTGTGATAATCGCTTATACCCAACTGTCCATGCAACAAAAACCCTAACCAATCAGCTTGATGAAGAAAATACCTAGCTTTATTAGCATCTGGTAGCTGCATCATCCACAACAGCTTTACAAGACTAGAAGTAGCGCTCAAAACAGTATGCTTAGCAGGAGCCACATCTCTTAAAAATGTCAGCATTTCCTGACCCCTAGCATCGTTGTACAGGAGGGGAGCACCTACAGGCTCCCCCATAGCATCGCATAACAACACAGTCGAAGAAGTTCCATTAATTGCCATTGCTCGAATATCTCGTCGCAGCTCCCCAGGAATCCGCTCTAAAAGTTCAAACAAAGCCAATCGCCAATGTAAACAACTCCCCGAAGCTCTAATATCAAAAGGAAAGCGCCCAAAATGGGAAATACTGCCATTTTCATCAATTACCGCACTTCTAGCCCCAGAAGTCCCGAAATCTATTCCCAGATACAACCCCATATCTTTTCCGACCCATTAATTATCTAAAAAATCTAAAAAAATTATTGCAACTTGTAACAACCTATTCCCCAAATAGGGCAAAACAGTCAATCATTTGTAAACGAGCCACTAAAAATCTATCCAAAACTGGGAGGATTTAATCCATGAATATTTCCGATACTCAAGTCTACATCGCTTTAGTCGTAGCACTAGTTCCAGGTCTTTTAGCTTGGAGGCTAGTAACAGAGCTTTACAAATAAGCTTTAACATGACACGATTGTAAAGCCAATAATCCTGGCAGTTCATGGGGTGTTTTCCTATTTTCATTGCGGTCGTGAGCCGTAATTACTTTAGAGATGACCTTAGTAACTGCCAGGATTTATTTTTTACATACAGCAAATAAGTGTAGCTATTTTCAAAAAATAAAGTAATATTGCAACAAACCGCGACCGTCATCACATGAAACTAACTCGTAGTTCATAATTTGTAATTCATAATCATGTTTTGCAACGGGATTCAAACCCCCTATATAAAACAAGTTCTTTATAGAAACGGGGTATCAAACCCGCGAAAATTAAGAAGTACGGATTAGTGTCGCGAATATATTACATTGCTCCCCAACCACAAAGCGAGGTTCCTTTAGTAATTATGAATGCGTATCAACCATCCCAACACCCGATAGAACAGCAACCAGTACAGCAACCAGTACCAAAACGTCGTCAAACCCCTAGACCCAAACGTCACTTACGCCAACGTTCATATCAAATTATGGCTTTAGAAACGACAGCCAAAATGGGTGTAAATTGTGCGATTACAGCAGTAGCCATATCCGCCTTAGCACAACTATTGCCATATCATTGGTTACAGCAACAAAAACTGCGAGAAATCCGTACCGAAGTCAACCTGATAGAAGCTAGAGTCAATCAACTTCAAGCAGAATTTGACCGTAGCTTCGACCCCCGTCAAACTAGAAGCATCATGCAACAACAAACAGCCAGACGCGACCCAAACCTGCGTCCGCTAGTAATAACCCCAGAAGCCTCAGATTCCGGAGATTCCAAGGAGTCTCCTTAAGCACAGTCTGCTTTAATTTCTGAGTACACCATAATATTTTTGTTGTATAAAATAGATTCAGGGATAACCCCACCTAACAGCTAATAGTTAATAGCGGTGGAGCCTCAATTTGTCTGCTATTTCTAGTTATCATCTATTAGCTCGTTAGCTAAAAGTAATAGTTTTTGACTCTTCCTAGTTATTAAATTCAGTTACAAAACAGGATGCAGAGGGCTAAGTAACTCGTCTAACCAATCTTCCACCTGCAAACGCAAACGCCAACCAGAGCCATCCAATTTACAGAAATCATTTGTCAATTTATCTAAAGCTTGACGATAATCAGCTATCGCACAATTCCAGTCGCCACTTAAATGATAAGCTCTGCCTCTCTGAGCTATTATATTTGATTCAAACTGACCAAACAGTAGAGCCACTTCAAAATTATAAATCGCTTCTTCGTATTGACCCAAATCGCGTAGAGTAATTCCGCGATTCATCCATGCTCGCACATGACTAGGGTTTAAATCCAGTGCCTTATCATAATCAGCGAGCGCAGCATTTAATTCCCCACTAGCTGCGTAATAGTTAGCACGATTGTTATAAGCACTAGCCAAATTAGGGTCAAGTTGTATCGCAGTATTGTAATCAGTACAAGCTTTTTGCTTCAAACCGCTCTGAAAATATATGAGACCACGATTATTATAATTAGCCGCATTTTCTGGATGACGGGCAATAAGTTGGTTTAAAAGTACGATACTGGTTTGGTAATCACCCTGTTCAGCAAACTTCAAAGCATGAGAACGTAAATCGTTGTCTTTCAAACCTAAAAAAGACTCCTGACTACGGTAAACTCGATACTGTCGCGGGCTACTTGTTTTCTTGGGAACAACAAGTGAGGGTAGATTTTGCTCGTCACCAGGTACTTCATAGAAGTGACTTTTCATATCCTGACTGCCTCCGCTGTAAGCTTCTAAAATCAATTTATAGTTTTATTTGTTTCAGTAGTGGTGCCTTTGTGGCATTTATAAAAGTGTCTATAGTTACTTCTATCTACCAGGAGAGGTTAAAATCGCCTCTTATACAACAACTAAAAGGCTGGCTTGATTGATACTAGTTATAATTCAACCCGCTATTTGATGGATACATCCGCCCAAAGGCGAATTCCAGAAAAATTACTGTCGCTTTACAAAAGTATTCAAGTCTCTTCGCGACAACTTGATAGAATTCCAAGAGATAAGACGACCCAACTCCCATTCCCCCAAGAAAAAATCCTTATGCCAGCAGCACTTTCCTATTCCAACGCGCCAGACCTTGCATCAGACGATTATGTAGTTCTTGGCTTAGCGACCTGCTTTCTTAAGGCAGACGGAGAAGTCACTCAAGTAGAAGTAATAGAACCAATACCATCAGCAGCTATAGAAGCACTCTTCAAAGGTATTCCTACCTCCTATAAAATGGCTGTCGGTGTAACTTTAGGGCAAGTACTTGATGGCGAAAACCTGAAAAAACCTGCAGGATTCCCTGAAGATGCTCACTTCGGCGACGATTTTTTACTTAGAATTTTTTCAGCTGCTCGCACCTACAAGCGCAAAGAAACAGCAAAATCCTTGATTCCCGAAGGTACATCCTACACAGAGTTTAAATATTCTTTAGAACGTAAGCGCGTATTAAACACCGTACGAGTCGTCACCAACGAAGATAACGTAAAACAGCACTCTCATACCCATAAAGTTCTTTAAATGACTGTTGAGTGTTGAGTGTTGACTGCTGACTGTTGAGTGTTGAGTGTTGACTGCTGACTGCTGCTGATGGATTTGTAATTTGGGGTTGACTACGGTTATTCCGTCAACCGTCAACCGTCAACCGTCAACCGTCAACCTTTAATTAGCGATAATTATTGAACTGCAAAGCAACAGGTAAATCTTCTTGTATATCCTTTTGCTTCAACCGTTGGATAACGGTTTGTAGCTCATCCTTACTTTTAGCAGTAACCCGCACAGCATCACCTTGAATAGAAGCTTGAACCTTTTTAAATTCGTCGCGAATCAACTTAGAAATTTTCTTGCCAATCTCTTGGCTAATTCCTTTTTGAAGTTTGATTTCTTGACGAACGCGATTACCACTAGCCGACTCAATAGTGCCAAAATCAAAGATTTTTTGTGAAAGGCTGCGCTTAGCCGCTTTTTCCCGGATAATGTCTTGCACGGAATTGAGAGTAAATTCGCTGTCAGTATTAACAACAATACTTTCTTCACTCAATTCCACAGTCGTTTGGGTGTCTTTTAAATCATAACGACCTTTCAATTCTCTGTGAACTTGGTCAATAGTATTAACCAACTCTTGACGGTCAAAGTCACTAACAATATCAAATGAAAAACTGGAAGCCATAATCAATGATGGATTGGTAATTGGTGATTGGTAATTGGTAATTGGTAATTGGTAATTGGTAATTGGTAATTGGTAATTGGTAATTGGTAATTGGTCATTATCTATCACCCATCCCCCATTACCCATTACCCATTACCCATTACCCATTACCCATTACCCATTACCCATTACCCATTACCCACTACCCGTTAACTTTTATAATACTCAAGGCAATAAGAGTGAATGAACTAAGGGAACCAATGGCGAACATTAAGGAACGCAGTATTGGTATATTCAAAATGTAAAAAATTGAGTAAAGCAACCTAGCTACAACAAATGCGATAGCAGCCCCTACTGCAATAGGCGAATTTATTCCTGTAACAAATGCCATCAGTGCTGCTGCACTAAAAATCATAAAATTCTCAAACGAGTTCTGGTGTGCCCAGGTAGCACGTTGGGCGTAAGCTGGTAGTTTATCGAACATGGCACGAGGTGCAGAAGTATCATATCCCACTTTCATGCGACCATAGCCTACTACCAAGAATGGTACGTAAATTAAAACTGCTGCGGCTGCTATCGAATAAAGAAAAATTACTGACACACTCATTAGTCCTTCAAACAATTTTCAATTATGGATTTTAGATTTTAGATTTTCTAATTTTAGATTAAAAAGAATTTTTAATTTAAAGATTTTAGATTTTCTGATAACTGAATTATATGGTCTTTTTTTTATCCAAAATCCGAAATCCAAAATCCGAAATCCAAAATCTAAAATCCAAAATCTAAAATTCCTAGTCAAAGTAGAATAACGTCACCAATTTTCTTTGTTCTTCTGCGTCTTTACAAGTTTGCAACAGAGTGCGACTCTCGTGAAACGCAAAGCAAATTAGTTGTTGACAACGAGAAATAATCTCTTTGTTACATAGGTAGCTTGCTTCAGCAAGGGACAAATTATCATTAGCAGGATTTTCCACTAAATTCATCACCTGTTCGAGCTGTTGGCGGGATTCATGGGGCTGGCGCTCCAGACTTTGGGGTAGAATCACCGTCAACATATCTGGATTAGCTCGCATAGCTCCTTTTATAGCGGCTGAGTTTGTCCCCGCAGCGCCTGACGTGAGGATGCGATTGCCTGATAAAACCAAGGCATAGGTCATCATCTCAATCAGGTTTTGATGAGTTATAGGGACATGGCGGGAACCCAACAAGGCGATTCGCTTAGAACCTGTTTGCTGGATTGTCGCGAGTTCTTGCGCTAATGTGTCGAGGTTTATAAGGTCTATTGACTGGCTCAAAGATGCACAAACACAGATTAAACGACCATGATATTTTAGCAGACTCAGAGTTCTGGCCAATCCCCCGTTAGGCGTTATCGTTGTTATGGGGAATAGGGAATAGGGAGTGGGGAGTAGAGAGTCGAAAGTTGGGAGCTTAAAGTTGAGAAGAAGTTATTTTGATACTTGGCATGAGCGGTCGAACATCTCGTTATAGCTTGATTCCTATGACTACACTAACGCCTTTAATATTCCATAGTATTCAATTATATTTCAAAAAATTACAGAGTTGATTCTACAAAATATAGGTATTTTTCTTACAAAAGCCTATTAAAACAGCCCTTAATTATTTTTTAAGATACGCCATTATGCAACCAATTGAATACCAATCGTTTATATTCAATTAATTGAATATAAATTAACTTTTAGTACATTGGTATGTACGGAAATGCTTATTTTTGATGGTCGGGTCTCATCGTAGCCCCCTCCCCGCGTGCGGGGAGGGGGTTGGGGGTGGGGTTCTTTTTTCACCTTAAGGTAAAGCCACAGCTGGATTTAAACCCAGTTTAGACAATAGACGGTCAACGTCAAAATACTCACTCATTAACTGACGTAAGCACTGAACCTTAATTGGCTCGTGGACACGGACTTGACCAAATGTACGGTCAATAATTTCCACAGTAGTTAACGTATCCAAATCTACAGACAAAATGGGGATTTCCAGTTCTTCAGCCCGATTAAGGATAAAAGAGGGAGGTGGCAATTGTCCAGTTAGGATAAGACATTGAGTAGAAGTTTCCAAAGCCGCTTGTTGAATTTCCACCCGGTCACCTCCTGTCACAACTGCCATATTCCGGCGTTTGCGGAAGTATTTAACGGCAGCATTGACATTCATTGCCCCAATTGCCAAACTTTCTACCATTAAATCTAAGCGGTCACTCCGACAAAGGACTTCGGCGTTTAATTGGTGTACCAATTCACGAACGCTTACACTACGCAGCAATTCGCTTCTTGGTAACATAGCCATAACGGGAATGCCTTGTGCTTCCAAAAACGGACGCACCATATTATTTACTGCTTCGAGCTGTTCTGCTGGAATATCATTCAAAACAACACCAAGCAGATGGTCACCCAAAAGTTGCTTGGCAGATAAAAGGGCTTCCACAGATAACAAAGATTGGTAACGATTTACCAACAAAACAGATGCCTCCAAAAGCGTAGCAGTTTGCAGCAAAGACAAACCAAACAAATTGCCTTCGGTCAAATCTCTAGGGCTTTCTAATAAAACTAAGTCACCAAAAGGTACTTGTAAATACTGAGAAGTCAACAACTGCTGATAATCAGTTTTATCAGTTCCTTGTAATCTCTGTAGCAACGCTTTTTCATTTAAAAGAAGCATTGTGGGTGCTGTACGGTTTGCAGAAAGATTGAGACTTTTTGCAATAAACTCAACATCTTGCTCAACAATTGTCCCAGATGATGCGCTCAAACAATTTCCCAACGGTTTTCCGTAGGCAATATCCAACCCTTTCTGCTGCAACAGATGAAACAAACCAAGCAGCGTTGCCGACTTACCACTGTAAGCTTCAGTGGACCCAATCAGAAGATATTTTGCGGATTTTGGCACACATGCACTCCTAATTGCGAATGTGAAGTATATTACCTTGCGTTAACTAGCGTGAATTGAGGACACTTGCATTTGTATAAGTTGTAAGTGCCCAGCACGACGGAACTGGAAAGTAATTGGTTTTTATCGTGAACAACCTTATGTGTTTACTAATTCTAGGTCGAACTTTGCAATAAATTCGAGGGTAGATTAGCCTTTGTTGCTGTCATTTGTAGTACGAAGGAAAAACAGTTACAACGCTAACTGTCGTTTATTACAAGGAATAAAGCTTTTTTAAGTTTTGGTGCGCTAAAATCTGCACTTTACCATAATAATGCCTCTTATAATATCAAATTACTCGTCAATACGCAGCAACTTGCGGTAAAAAGTTTGGGAGAAATCAGTTACACGATAACGCTTATAGTTTTCAATCACTTCAATTAGAAAATTGACATACTCAAAACTAGCCATCATAATTTCGTAGGTCAATTCCGCATTGCCATCAAACTGTATTCGACAACGGGTTAAATCAGAAGGTAAGCTGGCAATATTCCAACTAGCGGCAAAGGGAATATTCTCGCTACCCTCAATTTTACGCTGTCCTTCCAAAACACCTTTTTGATAAAGACCGATGGCAAAAGGCAGAAAATTGCGTTTAGCAGAACCTTGGATATAAGGCAAGTACACATTCGCTTGCTGTCCAGAAGCGGGTTGAAGTTGCTCAAATGCCGACATAGTTTTTATCCCTTAAGTAGCTTGACAAACAGAGAATATTATCTTCCCCGATTAGTATTCCCCAAAAAAGCCCTAATCGCACATGCTAGTCTTTATCCCTTCTTCCTTCTTGCTAACATTCGATATCCAAAATGTCAGGTAGAATGGTGCTGCACAACTGAAGAGCCAAAACTGGGTGATGCTAGGTACAAACTGAAACCACGATACAAATTTACTTAAAAACTATCGAATTTTTCCTCGTTAGTTACAGGAGGTTGAAAAGTCACACCAATCTCACGGTAAGCTAAAGGTATCTCAAGGTTACACAGTTTGGTGTTACCTGATTCATCACAACTTTTACACATGTCAATAAATATCGGTAGTCACATTAAGTAAAATATGCCAGCGAACTCCTGGCCGGATAACAACTCTTACGACGAGTTGGAAAATCTCAACTCCTTGTTAGCCGACCTTACAGAAGAAGAAGAAAGCGAGGTAGAGGTTTTACAACCGTTGACCCTACCATCCCGATTCAAAAATCGTAGACGCAGAGCCGCTATAGTTCTAACTATAGTTTGGAGCGGTACTGTAGCCTTGCACTTGGTATCCTGGGGAACATTATTTGTACTGGGACTGACTACCGTCCTCGGATTTCATGCCGTAGTAATGGTCTTTGCCAGTCCTCGTCCTAAAACTGAGGAAATGAATGGTGAATATCCCTATGTGTCTTTGCTAGTGGCTGCAAAAAATGAAGAAGCTGTCATCGGCAATTTAGTCAAAAATCTTTGTAATCTGGAATATCCATCACAGAAATACGAAGTTTGGATAGTAGACGATGACAGCACCGACAAAACACCGCAGTTGTTAGCCGAACTCCAAGAAAAATACGATAACCTCAAAATACTCAGGCGGAAGCCAGAATCCACTGGGGGCAAATCTGGTGCATTAAATCAAGTTTTACCACTGGCAAAAGGTGAAATTGTCGCCGTGTTTGATGCTGATGCTAAAGTTTCCCAAGATACACTGCTTAGGGTAGTACCTTTGTTTCAAGAAGACCGGGTAGGTGCGGTGCAAATGCGAAAAGCTATTAGCAACGCCTCAACAAATTACTGGACAAAGGCACAGTCTGGGGAAATGACAGTAGATGCTGTTTTGCAACAGCAGCGAATTAACGTGGGAGGTATTGGAGAACTGCGGGGTAATGGTCAATTTGTGAGACGTAAAGCATTGCTAAGTTGTGGTGGATGGAATGAAGAAACCATTACCGATGATTTAGACTTAACTTTACGTTTACATCTTGATAACTGGGACATCGAACTCGCTTTTTATCCCGCAGTCGAGGAGGAAGGCGTCACAACAGCTGTAGGACTTTGGCATCAGCGTAATCGTTGGGCAGAAGGTGGTTACCAACGCTATTTAGACTACTGGGATTTAATTCTCAAAAACCGCATGGGCACTCGCAAAACTTGGGATTTGCTCTTGCTTCTTATAATTCAGTACATCTTAGCAATAGCTGGTGTACCGGATTTATTAATGTCTTTAGCGCGGCATCGTCTACCAATCCTAAGCCCATTAACTGGTTTGTCGATTTCTTTATCAATGCTGTGGATGTTTTCTGGCTTGAAGCAATTACGTCAAGAAAAGCCATCAAACTTTTTTACGTATGCTTCAATGTTACTTCAAGCAATCAGTGGAACAATATATATGACTCACTGGTTCATAGTCATATCTTTTGCTTCCATCCGTATGTCTGTTTTACCTAAACGCCTAAAGTGGGTCAAGACAGTGCATACAGGTCACACTCACGAATTATAGTTGACAAATGAGACTAAACATGTTTAGTCTCTACATTATTATTTTGGGCAATCAAACCTAAAATTCATCATCGCCTTCCACTTCATCGCTCCAGTCTGAAGAAGCAATTACCTCTGAAAGTTCTCCTGTTTCCCCAGAGCTATCTGTAATTCCAATTATTTCTCCTAAAAAGTCTCGTGCCAAACACCTAGCGGCGTTCATTACTTCTTCCGCTTGTCTATCAAGAATTTCTGGTTGTGGTTGTGGTGTTGGTATTGGGGATATACCGTTTTGCTGGTTATAAGTTTTAGTTCCGTTACCCTCATTATTTGGATTGCTGTATTGCGGTTGCCGTATTTCTGCTGCTGGTGCTGGTGGCGATGTCGGTGGTGGAGATGGTGGCAAATGTTGCACATCAGATACGTGAGGTGCAGCTTGGTTAATTGAGGGTGGCTCGATTTTGTTTGTTGGGGGGTTTGTTGAGGGGTTTGTTGTGGGATTTGTTGTGTGATTGCTTATTGGGTCAGTTGGTTTGGTAGGTTCTGAGGGTGGTGCTGAATAATGATTATTATTGTTATTTGGGTTTGTTTGCAACGTTCCTTGAGGGCGAGTAGAACCGTTGCGTGGTGCTTCTCTACTCACCCCATTAGGGTTTGAAGAATTTGCTGATTCTAAGTTGACTTGAATATCTGATTGAAAAGTTATTCTAAATGCTCCTGTTATTGCATTTAAATCAGATTGTACTTTTTTTTGCCATGCTCCTTTTATAGCAAGTCGAGCCATAGTTCCATCAAAGTATACTAAGTAGCACATTTGACGTAGCATCTCGCGTGTAGATACAGGCTGGTAATTGGATAATACTTTTTGCCAAATTCCAGTTAAATCAACTTGTGGCTCCTCTGGGGGTGCTTCTTGGGGAGTTGGGAGTGGGGAGTGGGGAGTGGGGGGGGGTGAGAAAGGAGTAGGGAGTGGGGAGTGGGGAGTGGGGAGAGATGAGGGTGGTGCGGGTGTTGGAAGAGTTGAGGGTGGTGTAGGTGGTGCGGGTGTTGGGGGAGTTGAGGGTGGTGTGGGTGGTGCGGGTGGGGGAGTTGGGGAAGATGAGGGTGGTGCGGGTGTTAGGTGGGATGAGGATGTTGGAGGATGGTTTGATGTCGGTCTGGATGCGTAAGTTTGGTTGTTGCTTACTGTATTTGAAGAAACTTGATTGGCTTGCGGTAATAATCCCAATAGGGTTACTTCCAACCATAAACGTGGTTGAGTACTATTTTTTAGCTGTACTTCTGATGTCCTTAAACGTTCTTGTCCAGCTAAAATCGTTGTTATTTCTAAACTTTTGCTTACGTGACACAGTTCTTTCCAAGTTTCCTGAGTATAAGCTACCAAATCGTGGCGCGTTGGTGCTGTCCTCGCAATCAATAAATCTCGGTAAAATGCGGCTAAATTTTGCAGAATCACCAATGGTTCCCTACCCCGGTCAAGAACTTTGCGGGTGCAATCTAAAACTTCTTCCGCATTATCGCTGGCGATCGCACTCAATAACATGAGTAAATCGCGTTCACTCAAAGAGCCAACTAAATCCCAAACTCTATCGGGTGTGACTTCTTCGACCAAAAGTGCTAATTGGTCGAGTAAACTTTGAGCATCTCGCAATCCTCCCTGAGCTAGTTGCGCGACTAAGGTAACAGCTTCAGGGTTAATATTAATACTTTCTTTATCAGCAATGGTTATTAAATGTTTGACCATTGACTGCAAAGGGATGCGTCTAAAATCGAACTTTTGACAGCGAGATATAATGGTGGGTAATACTCTTTGCGGGTCTGTTGTGGCGAGGACAAAAACTACATGTTTAGGTGGTTCTTCTAGTGTCTTCAGTAGCGCATTGAACGCCTGGGTACTGAGCATGTGACAGTTATGTACTAAAAGCCCATTTGCTACGAAGTTATGGTTATCCTCAACTTCGATATCATAAACTCGTTCAACCCCAGCGAGGTGAACAGATTCGACCATTTCCAAACTTGTAATCCATTGCTGGGATTGAGTAAGGTTGTAGGTCAGCCAACCATTTTCTGCTAGTCTTTGCTCCCATGCACAGGTAGCAATATGTTTTGTTTGTTTGGCTTCGTGTATAAAACTTTGCTGCTGTTGGATATCCAATCTTTGTAAGCCAAGAGGCAATAAGCTGATTTTCTTGAGCAGAATATCCTTCCGTGTGTAATTGAATTTTTGGGCTTCCTTGAGGACTGAGACTAAGTGAGCCATCGTCAAAATACCACCAAGCAAGTCCTTCTGGTGTAACTTCATTGAGCCAAGCAATTGAGACAATTTTTTTATCCCCATTCGGCTTAACGATGTTAAAAACCTCTCGAAGTTGGGGATGGCATTTTGTATTACAGGTAACAGATTTATTACCGTATCCGTGGCTAATGATAAGTCGTTGTTTTGGCTGTAGGGCTTGTAAGCGATGAGCTTTGTATTCCGACCATTCCTGTTGTGTTTCCCCATGAGTCCAAGCCAACCGGGGAAAACGGCTGTGTTTATTTGGGTAGCCGATGGAAGAATCTCCCAAGAGAGTTCCGTAAACAAGCCCCAAGGTTTCAAAGGACAAAAACTCAGCGGATTGAAGGTAATTTTCTGTCCTTTGCTCCCAAATGCCGTGTCCTTTTTTGTATGGATGTCTTTGCCAGTGTGACTGTATACTTCCGATTCCTTTTCCTTTGTTTTGTAAAAAGGCAGGGACATCAAGTTTTTCTCCACAACCACAGACACATAAGGGGCAAATTTGTTCTGCTTGTGCGAGGATTGATTGGAGATTATAGGTTTTTTGCCCATAGGTATTGCCTTTAAACTGATGACCTCTGGCAAATTTCCGAATGCGTCCATCTGTGCCAAATTTGTAAATGAGAACACCGCATCCGCATTCACAGGGGATAGTATCCTCATTCCTTCTTTTACGTTTTCTGCTGCTATCCATCCCTGGTCTGTTCTAATTAAATGATTGCCCGTGCATCTAATTTCACGGTTATTTGTCTTAATGATAAGGGTTTGTTTTTCACCCTGGTCTAAGTGCCGAAGAACTTTTTTGTACTCCCAGTTTCCCGTTGAGTTGTTGTAACTCAAAACTTTTTTCCCTTTAATTTTAGGGTCTTCGATTTTGAGCAATCCTTCGCTAGTTAAAATTAGTGAATCTCCTGTTAGACATTCATCAACCACGTAAACCTTATAGCGACACTGTACGGGAGCATATTGAGCGCGTTCTATAATTTCGCGAATATTATCGACCCCAGTGTTGCTAGCAGCGTCTATTTCAATTACATCAAGAGTTGAGCCATCGCTGATTCCTTGACAAACCTTGCAAACGCCGCAAGGTTCAGCAGTAGGTCTATCTGAACTCAGACAATTGAGAGATTTTGCGAGAATACGAGCGCTAGAGGTTTTTCCAGTGCCTCTAGGTCCTGTAAACAAGTAAGCAGGAGCGATTTTAGCAGTGCGAATAGCCTGGGTCAGGGTAGTAGCAATAGCCTCTTGCCCCACTAGTTGGGCAAAAGTCTTTGGGCGGTACTTGTGATGTAGTGGTTCGTAAGACATAGATATGAGATTTTGACGCCCGATTCGTTTCGCCCAATTTGGGATTTAATTATTTTAAACTCATGGATGTAAATTATAAATGAACTTGGGGTGCAAATGTACCAACTTTTATTAAGAATTTTGCTAAGAAATTTTAGTAAAAACAGAAAACCGAAAACCAAAATCCAAAATCCAAAATTCTTTAGTGGAAACTAACCCGATAGTGCTACCACATAGCTACAATCTTAAGATACGCAATACTTAAAGGAGCAGTGGATGCTCAAACGCCTGTTTCAGTGGTTCAAACAGCTTTTTCAGGGTCTGTTCGGTAAAAAAACTACTCGTCCTCGTCCGCAAGGGGATGTCCAAAAAGAACCTCCCCCTCCTCTGTCGGATACGGATCTAGAATTTCTCTTTAATGAACTTCTGGAAGGGGTATATCAAATGAGGGGTCAAACTTGGGCACTGAAATGGCTGAATAATTTAGAAAAGCGCGTCCCTACTTCTCGTTGGGTAGAATGGTTGCAGCGTTTTGGCAACAAACTGCTAGCGTCTTCTAGTCCAAATAATGAATTAGCCACTCGCTTAGTGCAGCTGGGTGAATTAGGTGTGGGTGAAATTGGTGATGTTGCTTACGATATTGGGATGCAAATGTTGACCCGCAATCAACCCGAACCAATTTGGGAGTATGCGGAGCCAGATTCACAAGAAAAAAGTTTTCAAAGCCTTCAAAACTCAGAGAATCATCAAAATCCCCAGTACCATAACTACGGTGAAACTTTAAATGGGTCACCACAAGAAAGTACCCCAATGCCAGCAGACGGGGAATTTCAAACCGTCACTCTGGAAGAATTATTCGACATGATGCAGCACGATGGACAATTACGGCAGCTCATAGCCCAACAAGTGGGAGTGGAAACAGACGACCCTGAAATTATTATGCAAGTATTGGTTGACCAATTACTAGCAAATCAACAAGCTGATGAAGGACAAGGGTAGGAGGGGAGTGGGGAATGGGGAATGGGGAATGGGGAATGGGGAATGGGGAATGGGGAATAGGGAATGGGAAATTGGGCTAATTTAACACTATTTTATTTTGCCGTTATCACAGCTGCGACAAATACTTATACTTGCAAACATTTGTGCTATTTCTGGACTCACTTCCCACTCCTCAACTCCCTCAACTCCCTCAAGTCTCCCCACTCCCCACTCCCTACTCCCTACTCCCCACTCCCCACTCCCTACTCCCTACTCCCCAATTTTCTCTACCTCTGGTCTAGGAGGTTTATTTGGGGAGGTTTTAGTATTGCCGTGATTTAGGAGAAATATAATAGTAGACGCTAAAATCAACATTAATAAGAAATTCGGTCTCATACCAACGAACCGCAAATCCCGATGTTGTCCACATACCTTGCAATATGAGATATGCTCTCTGTAAGGATTTTGTTCAAATTTACAGGGAGGAGTCTTATTAGGTCCATCAGGATTGTCGTGATAGAAAGGACACCGATGACTCATAGGTTATAAATTTCTGGGATAAATTTTAGGTAATTACTGCGACAGATATTTGTACCACTACTACTAACACCAAACTCCTCACTTCCTTGCTCCCTGACTTCTTACTTTTTGACTCTCTCTACCTTTGTTCCAGAGGTATTATCTTTGTTAGTGTTATTTCCAGCTTCTGGACTTTGCTGGTTTACAAGGTATAAAATAGTTGCAGCCACAATCATCATGAGTAAAAAATTCGGTCTCATACCAACAAACCTTAAATCTCGCCACTGTCCGCACACAGTGCAATAGGAGATATGCTCTCTATAAGGATTTTCTTGAAATTTACAAGGAGCGCTCGCACTAGGTTTACCTTTAGCGTCCTCGTGGTAATACGGGCACTTAAAGTCCATACAGTGTATTGTTTTCCTTGATTTAATAAGGGATAACGGAAGCGGTCGTCTTAACTTCTTCTACACCTAGCCGTTTCTCAATTCCCGATAATCAATCAGAACACACTTTATTCGTCAATTAGAGACACACTATTTAGTTTTTTATCCGTAAATATGCTTATTCGGGAAGTTAGATTTCTCATCATACATATATTGTATATACAGAGCGACTTCCTTAATGTGATGTTATATACCTTTAAGTGATAAACTAAAGTTTTGTAAATTGTATTATTTGCGACGTAAAAGGATAAAAGCTTATCTAAAGGTGCTTTTTATACTAGAAAAACGGAACTACGGATGTATGATGTATTTTAAATAAAAATCGCATTTGTCTTGCTTTTTGTCTTCCTTCAAGACAAAAGCGCTTTGTTAAGTTTAGCGTTGGTAGGGTATTGGGGTGATGATTATACTAATGGAATAATTTAATTTCATTATAATATTGTGAGATGTTCCAATCCCATATAAAATTATTCCGCCAAAGTCTATTAAAGCGTAATTACCGATTTTCTGGCACGACGACCGCTAAAATCTCTAATCAAAACAAAACCCAAGTAGCAGCAAATGTCCAATCGGCGAGTTCAGTGGCTAAAAAAGTTTTTTCTGTCTCCCTTTGATAACCAACAGAGTCACGACAGGAATGTAACAGCACAATCAAAGGTGACGCAACCGCCACCGGAGTTAACAAACGCGGATTTGGAATCTTTGTTTAATGAGTTGCTTGAGGGAGTTTACCAAGCACGCGGACAACAATGGGCGCTAAATTATCTGCAACGGATGAAAGACCGCATTCCTCAACAGCGTTGGTTGGAGTGGTTGGAAGCTTTTGGTGAAAAAATGTTAACTTCGGCAGCACCAAATTATTTGCTGGCTGAACGAATGATGCAGCTGGGTGAGTTGGACATTGGGGAAATAGGTGAACTTGCCTATGAATATGGTATGGAGTTGCTTTCGCGTAACTTTAGTCAACAGTTTTCCTCGTCAGGGGAGCAATTTGTTGAGACTACTACCGATGAAAGATTTTCTACAAGCGGTGACATCGGCAATTTGCAGGAAGTCGTATTTGTTGATGAAGCCCAAAATTCACAACCAATGACGCCACAATCGACGCAAAACTGGGAACAGGGTTTAGTAATAGAATATAATGCGCCCACATCAAATAATTATTCCCCCTTAGAATCGGAGTTTACAGTAATTGATGACGAAGATAAAATACTAGAGTATTTCACACAAACATCTGAAGCGGCTGCAGCTTCCGAGTCGTTCCCACCATTACCACAAACAGGTTTTACGGGAACCATTGGCACTGGTTTTGTGCTGGATTTTTTAACGCCGTTGCCATCATTTATTACCCAGACGTCTACGTCTTTACCACCATTGCCGCAAACTGAGTTTACAGGAATTAACGAAGGGGTTATAGAATCTACTGTGGAAGCCGCCGAAAGTATTACAAAAGCTGCTCAAAAAGTTAAAGCGGCTGCATCACAGGCGGCAAATTGGGATGCTAGTCTAGTTTCATTACCGCCAAACTTAGCTAACAGCCTAGATGAATTGTTGGTGAGGCTGCACCAAAGTGTAAATTTAGTCCAGCAAATCGCTGTAGATTTGGGAGTTCAAGGAATTCATGTACAAGAAAATACACAAATAAATACACAAGTAAATAAGCAAGTAAATACACAAGTAAATACACAAGTAAATAAGCAAGATAGTAAAGAATTTGCCACTATTACAAATATTGTTCTAGACCCAGCAAGAGCATGGTTTTATCAAGGTCTAGAGCAAGTTAAAAAAGGAGATTTACAAGCTGCAGTTACTTGTTACGATAAAGCGGTAGAAATTGCTCCCGATAATTACGAGTATTGGTATAGTCGGGGATTGACACAGTGTTATCTGGGAGAATTTAGAGAGGCATTATCATCTTATGATACTGCTGTGGAAATAAAACCAGATTCCCACCAAGGTTGGTATTACCGTGGTGGAACTCTGAGTGAATTGGGACGCTACCAGGAAGCAATTTTGTCTTTTGACCAAGCTCTAGAAATTAAGCCTGATTTTCATGAAGTTTGGTCAAGTCGAGGTGGAGCGCTGCTGGAGTTAGAACGACATGCTGAGGCAATTTCCAGTTATGATAAAGCGCTGGCTTTTCAACCCTTCGACTCAGACAGTTGGTATCAAAGAGGTGTGGCATTATCTGAGAACGGACAACAGAATCAAGCAATTACCTCTTTTGAAAGAGCAATTGAAAACCAACCAGATTTTTATTTAGCTTGGTATAATCGCGGACTAGCTCTCTCTGGAATGGGACGAGATGGCGAAGCTGTAAGCTCCTTTGAAAAAGCTATAGAAATCAAACCAGATTTTCATGCGCCTTGGTATTTTCGCGGGAGTCTTTTGTATAAGTCAGGTCAAATTGAGGACGCACTTTTATCTTACGAGCAAGCCACCCAGTTAAAACCCGACTTTCACGAAGGTTGGATAGACCGAGGTGTAGCACTTTCTAATTTAGGACAACTAGAAAATGCGATTATTGCTTATGATAAGGCTCTGGAAATTCGACCCGATTTGCATTTAGCTTGGTATAACCGAGGTGTAGCTTTAGAAAACTTGGGACGACGGGAAGAAGCGATTGCAGCTTACGACAAGGCATTAGAAGTACGGTCAGATTTGTACTTAGCCTGGTATAACCGAGGTGTGGCATTATTTTATTTAGGGCGATATGAAGAAGCCATTGCTTCTTATGACCGAGCATTATTAATCAAAGCAGACTACTGGGAAGCTTGGTTAGGTCGGGGAAGTGCGGTAGGAATTGCGGTTAATTATAATACCAGTGATAGTTTTGCTACCAATATCTCTAGCAATAATCCAGCTCTGGACTTACGGGGAATAGAAGGTAAATTAGCCAGCTATGAAGAAGGATTAAGATATGTTAGCCAAGATACTCACTCCGAAGGATGGGGTCGGTTACATTTGGCTATGGGTAGTACTTACTATGAAATTGGTAAAAGAGAATTAGCACCGAGTGAATCTTGGAACACAGCACAAGCACATTTAGAAGCAGCGCTTTTAACTTTGACACGAGATGATTATGTGCAGTTGCATTTAGAAGTATTACAAAATTTAATCATAGTACTTTTAGGATTAGGGAGAGTCGCATCAGCACAAGATTTACAGCGACGCGCTACAGATATATGGCGACAATTGTTAAATGAAGCAAGTACCCCTGAAGAAAGTAAACAGCAGTTCGCTTTAAAATTTGTTGGTATCGGACAGTTAGCTGTAGATATTGCGATTAATACAGGCGAACTGTTGTTAGGCTTAGAAATAGCTGAACATTTAAAAAATGCCAGCTTTGCTTGGCAGCTTTTAGGATGGACGGAAGAAATTTATTCTCCTAGTTACGCAGAAATTCAACAATTATTAAATCCGACGACAGCAATTGTTTACTGGCATATTAGCCCATATGGATTACGTTGTTTTGTAATTAAACATAAAGCGACAGAACCAATTCCTATTTTTACACCTGTCCTTAATGTTGGGGAAAATGATGATTTGCCTCGACCAGAACCAGTAAAACGCTTGGTTGAATTAGAAGATTGGTTGAAAGACTGGAATCATCAATATTTAGAATATCGTACTGAAAGCGAAGAAAAGCAAAACAAAAGCAACCATTCCTACAGAAAAGAAATGGAAATGCGGCTGTTTAATCTCAGAAATATTTTAAATATAGAATCTATTTTAGGAGAACTGGAAGGGATTAATCAATTAATATTAATTCCTCATCGCGATTTACAGAGATTTCCACTTCATGCGTTGTTTAATCTGGCGACATCTCAAGCACATAAGTTAAAAATTACCTATTTACCCAGTGCTTCCCGTGGCTTATTGTTGCAGTCTGAATTGCAATTGGAATCACAAAATGCAGGTAGAAAATTATCATTTTTGAGTGTGGAACATCCTAACAGTGTAACTCACCCATCAATGCAGTTTGGCAAGTTAGAATCTGAAATGATTAGCCACATGTTCGATAATCCCGAACGCATTCAGGGTTTAAAGGCAAGTAAAAAAAATGTGGAAGATGCTTTAGCTGGTAATTATAATATATTTCATTTTGTTGGACGTTCAACAGATAATTTGAGTTATCCTGAACAATCGGAATTAGCATTAGCAGGGTCAGACAAACTTACCTTACAAGAAATAACTCAGAAACAATTGACAGCTTATAATCTAGTTATTTTGTCTGCTTGTGAAGTTGAAATAACTGCTAATCAAGTAATTAGTAATGAGTATGTCAGCTTAGTTAACGGATTTTTAAACCAAGGAGTAAACCATGTGGTCAGCACCCTATGGACTGTCGAATCGGCTGCTAGCGCTTTGGTGATGATAGAATTTTATCGGCGATTTTTACAAGGAAAATCCCCTGCGGTTGCATTATCTGAAGCAACTGTTTGGCTAAAACAATTAACCGCAGGAGAGCTAACAAAATGGTATGAAGATTTACTCAATCAATTACCACCCGAAGGATTGAGAATTAAAGCACATCTTGCAGCCGATTTGTTGCGAAGCCGCAAAATTCCACCAGAGACAATGGTTTATAATCACCCTTACTATTGGGCTGGCTTTATAGTTACAGGTCGGTAAATAACAGCAGTTTTTTAGATAGACCACACAGACCTAACCCCCCTACCCCCCCTTCCCTACAAGGGAAGGGGGGGAAATAAAAGACAAAATTACGACATCCAAAAATGTAGAGACGTGATATATCACGTCTCTTAATATCACGTCTGTAGTTTTATTAAGCCCAATAGATAAAAACAATCAACACTCAACAGTCAACAGTCAACAGTCAACAGTCAACAGTCAACAGTCAACAGTCAACAGTCAACCGTCAACCAGCATTCGCATTAGAACCAATGAAAATTTCTAACAAAGCAGCAACATCACTGCGACTCAGTTTTTCTTTGCCATCAGCGATAGCATCAAGGGTTCCGTAAGCTAAGGTTAGAGGAATTTGGCAAAAATCTAAGGCTGGTCCCACAGGTAGGGAGTTAGTATAAGCATCAGCCATTTCTAAATTACGTCGTGCGTAAGCCAGCATTTTTTCTGAATCCCAACCCTTAGGAAAAAAGCTAACTCCACGGGTTAAATCTTCTGCATGATTTCTCAGGATATTTACAGACTGTAGACCCCGACCAAATCCAATTGCATGGGTGCGGTTAGTTTGAGTTCCATCATACCAAGCCCATAAATCTGAAAGCAATAAACCTACTGCTCCAGCAACGCCAAATGTATAACGGTCTAAATCTGATTCTGTTTGAATTTCCCAATTATTATCCGCCCAAGATGCCATTCTATCAGCCATCGCAGCCGTCGCATCCCAAATTCTGGGAGCAATTGTTTCAGGAGCTAGTATGGCCCATTCTCTAACTCTAAGAGTTACTTCTGGCAAACTATTTTCATATTTACTAAATCCTTCAGAGAAGGCATCTAGCGCAAAACCATCAACTGCAGCTTGTAATGTAAAACTAATATTTCTTAATATTTCTGCTTTGCTGGAATTATCTAACTGCGGATTATCCTCAACTTCATCAATTGCTCGCATACAAAGGTATGCTGATGCTACTGCTTCTTGTAAGGGACGCGGTAAACGTACAATCGGTATATAAAAAGTTCGACTAGTCTCTTTTAATAATTCTAATGCATCTCTTCGTAAATCCATTTGTTACTATCCTCTAATTTGGAAAAGTACGGAGTAAGTAAGTGATGAGTGCTAAGTGATGAGTGCTAAGTGAAAGTAGGTTCAAATGATAGAACTTATGCAGCAGGCTATCTTTGTAAAGAAAGATGATTTTAGCAGTTTTTGTGTAAGTACTAAATCAATTATTTTCCTTACCTCCTAGTGTATACACTTTATTGGGGTTATTAATCTTCCCAAGTGCAGTTTGTGACCAACTTAGCAATTTCTACGTATTTTTAATTAAAAATTAATAATTGTAGAGGCGCTAAAATTTTATGACCAAACTATACTCAAATAGTTCATCAAAATTTCATATAAAACTATACTGTTGTTTGTATTCTGGTCTACAAATTAAATTTTTTAACCTGATTGAATATTCCTCTTACAAAAGATTTGTTCATTCTATCATGTTAAAACTGTTCCATTGCAACTCGTTGTGAAATTTATAAACGAGTTGTTTTGTTTGTAACTGATAGACAATGAAATGAGCTTACGTTAAAGATTTCAAAAATTCTCCGTGAAAAGCAATATACTAGATGTTAAGATGTCTTCCTTATGCAAAAAGTTCCGAGACTGAACATCTTATTCATTTTCAGCAATACTCTGCTTCTGAATAACTGGAAAACTTGTGCTTGAGTCAAGCTAATACACCCGTAAAATTTATGCATCAAGAATCAAAAATTAAAACAACTTCTGGATATTATACGGCCATGTCTACAAAAAATTTATGTAACTGTGCCTCTTTGATATTCGATACACAAAACGCTACCTGATGCGTCTTCACTTGTAGTTAAGTAATAATTTTAGCTTGCTAATAGTTATACACAAAAAAATATCAGTATACAAAGAGGATTATTGATAGTAATACTGTTATACAAAGATTGCATAGTTAAAATATTTACCAGAGTCAAATTATACAGGTGAAAAGAATAATAAATCTCACTTCAGCCTATTAAGGCATACACTATATTGTTATTTTGAAAACTACCAAAAGAGATACTTAGTTTACGACGTGAAACAACAAACAGTATTTTGAAAGTTACTATGGTTACATTTTTTCAAACTTTGTTTTCAGGATGTGAAGTGAACGTATGGTAGATATTGGACTCGGACTAACACTTTTAGCTGTAGTAATTTGGGTAATATTACTGACTTTTTGGGGTCAGTTCTGGCAGATAGACCAACTTCTAGAAGCACCTCCCTCATCCCAAGCACACCCCACTCCTAACTCCCCACTCCCCACCATCTGCGCGGTAATTCCAGCTCGAAATGAGTCCGACGTTTTGCCTGTAAGTTTACGTTCGCTTTTATGTCAAGACTACCCAGGAACATTTACTGTGTTTTTGGTAGACGACAATAGTACAGACGGAACTGCCAATGTTGCTTGTGAAACTGCTTGTTTATTACAGAAAGAGGAAAATTTACAAATTCTTCAAGGAAAAGCCCTTCCTTCGGGTTGGACTGGTAAACTTTGGGCTTTGGAACAAGGTATTCAAAAGGCAAAAGAACTATCACCCGATTACATATTGCTCACGGATGCAGATATTGAACATGATGTTGGGAACTTATCTCGATTAGTTAATAAAGCTGTGGAGGAAAATTTAGATTTAGCTTCTGTGATGGTGAGACTTAGATGTGAAAGTTTTTGGGAAAAACTTCTGATTCCAGCTTTTGTTTTTTTCTTTCAAAAGCTTTATCCCTTTCGCTGGGTAAATAACCCAAACAAAAAAACCGCAGCCGCAGCTGGGGGTTGTATTTTGGTTAAAACGGAAGCTCTAGAACGAATTGGTGGAATTCAAATTTTACGTCAAGCTTTAATTGATGACTGTTCGTTAGCTTTTGCTATTAAATCAAGCAAACCCTCATCTCCCATTTGGTTGGGGCTAAGTTCTTTGACTCGCAGTCTTCGTCCCTATCCGGACTTAGGAACAATTTGGGATATGGTTGCTCGGACAGCTTTTACACAACTTAATTATTCGCCATTTTTACTCATGGGGACTCTGGTGGGAATGAGTTTGGTTTATCTTGCTTCTCCTTTGGGTTTTATTTGGGGAATTGTCACAAGTAACTGGTTAGTTGCTGCTTGTGGTTTATTTGGGTGGCTTTTGATGAGTTTGGCTTATTTTCCCATAATTCGCTTTTATAAATGTTCGCCTGTTTTTGCTTTTTGTTTGCCTTTAATTGGGTTTCTTTATACTTTAATGACTTTTGACTCGGCATTACGACATTGGCAAGGACGTGGTGGTGCTTGGAAAGGAAGGGTTTATCAACAAGGAGGATGAAGTTGCGGGTGATTAAAATCGCGGCTACATAAAGAAAAGTCATTTCCATAGGCTGCAAAAAGTTTATAAAAAGAACATTAAGCATCAGTCATACCAAAAGCCAGGGAATAAATTCCCTGTCTAAAAGCTGAAGTCCTCTAAAAGAGGACTGAATAATATATCAGAAAGAAAATACTCCTAAAAAAACTCATTTATTATTAGTCTTCTTTAGAAGACTTTAGCTTTTAGACAGGGAATTTATTCCCTGGCTTTCGGTATGAACGGTACTTAATATTTTATTCATAAATATCCCTATTAAATTGCCATATTCGTGAATCAATACTTGAAAACATTATGGACAAACAGTTACATTATCAAAACTTCCACCCTGAAGTAGAGAATTAAATGTACCTACATTATTAGAGTTAATAACTGTCTGGAAAGTACCGCGATTTGCTTCCAGTCGATAACCAGTATTACTATTATTACCCGAAAAGGTTAAACACATGCCTCGATTAGAATTTGTTGCAGCAGTAAAAGCAGGTAAAGCCGTAGTTTGTTGTAATGAGTTAAATTGGTAATTACCAATCATTCGACCGTTTTCGTTTGCTTGAAGGAATACATTATTGTTCGCTGTATTAGTGATGCTGCTATTACTAATAGTATATGTGGATGTAGCAGTACCATTACTTTGAGCAAAGAAACCTTGACCTGCTGTATTGCTCACATTTGTTCTATCAATAGTGTAACTTTGTTGTGCTCCTGCATTGGCTTGGATAAAAATTCCTTGTCCACCCTGACCGTTATCTTGAGTAATATTATTAACTCTGCCATTTGTAATATCAAATTGTTGTCGCACATTACCATTAGCTTGAATAAAAAATCCTTGGCTTGCACTACGGTTAACTGTGGGATTTGTAACTGTGAAAGTTTGTTGTGATTGACTTGCTTGGTTATTGGGGTCATCATTCACTGCCACAAAAATACCTTGACCTGCGTTATCAGTTACTGTTGGACTATTCAAGGTAAATCGTTGTTGCGCTCCTTCTCCTGTGGCTATAAAAATACCTTGACCACCTACTAATAGAGGTTCACCTGGTCTAGGATTAGGATTAACACCTTTTTTTGTACCGCTTACTGTAGCTTGATTGACTTCAAATTCTTGCTGTACTCCTCTACCAGACCTAATAAAAATTCCTTGGTTAGTATTATTAGTTGCTGTAGGATTATTGATAGTGAATTTTTGCCTTGTATTATTATCTGTTTGCACAAAAATTCCTTGAGCAGCGTTATCACTAACTGTAGGATTATTAATAGTGAAATTTTGTTGTGCGCCATCATTCGCAGCAACAAAAATACCTTGACCCCCTTCACCTCTACTGTCTTTTGCAATATTACTAGCTGTTGGTCTATCAAGCAGAAAATCTTGTTTAGAATTTCCATTAGCCTGTAGAAAAATGCCTTGACCATTGCCACGAAGGGCTAGTAATTGATTAAATGTCAGATTTTGTGTTGTTTGTATATTAGGGTTTTGTGGGTCACCATTTGCTTCAGAAAACAAACCTTGACCAGCGTTATCACTCGTTTTTGTATTATTTAAAGTAATATTTTGAGTCGCTCCACCACTGGCTGAGATAAAAATCCCTTGACCACCTTGACCTTCGCTATTTTTGCTTGTGTTGCTAACCTCAGTATTTTCCATGACCGCAGTTTGTCGGCTGTTACCGCTTCCTTGAAAGAAAATACCTGCGCTGTTGGCTCCTGTGACAGTGTTACCTGTACCATTTATTTGCTGTTGAGCGCTCCCTGACGCAAGAGCAAAAATTCCTTGGCTACCGCTATTGCTGACACTGTTTTGGTTAAGGGTGACTTGTTGCTGGTTATCACCAAAGCCTTGGAGGAAGATACCTTGACCACCAGTACCCGTAATAGTGTTACGAGCGACTAAATTATTTCCTGTAACACCGTTGAGGCTTATTCCCTGTTCTGTAACGTTGCTAATGCGGTTGTCCAATATATTTACATTTCTGACAGACGATGCTTGAATCCCGCTACCTGTGATATTTCTCAGGTCAAATCCTCGCAGAGTGGTGTCATTTCCCATCGTTACTGTGCCGTTAACTATAGGAAAAATTCCTGTTCCCGACCCAGGTAAGGCTACTCTACCTATTTCTCTGGTGTCAATTTCTTGAATAAGCGCTGTAGATAGGACTGATACTGTATCTGGAATTCTAAATGCGGGGACTCCTGGGTTTCTGCCGGAGTTTACATATACTATATCGTCTGTTTGGGTTACGTTTAATGCTTCTTGTACTGTTCCTGTGGGTCGCTCAAAAGTGCCGTCACCATTTCCTATACCCAAATTTACGTGACGAAATTGCCAAGGTTTACCTGTTCTGGGGTTTGTGGCTGGAATATAATCACTTATGGTGAAATTTCCTATTGTGATGATGGGGTTGCGGTTTACGTAATCACCCATGCGTGCCAAGATATCTGGCTTATTTGGCTTTTTGCTAGGACTTCCACCTACAGAAAATCCTAGCCCTAGGTCTAATATAATACTTGTATCGAATAAGGGGTCTTGTTGTATGGTCAAACCCACAAGTAAATTATCTGTTGGACGAGCTTGCAATCTGGCTCTAGCGCCAAAAACTGGGTCTGTACCTTCTCCTGTGTAGTAAAGAAGACCACCGTAAAGGCGTAAATCACCTTCACCTAGTTTTGCTATGCGAGTGCCTGCTTCTATATCTACTCCTGCTAATGCTCCTTGAAAGCGTCTTTCGATGGGTCTTGCGTAAAAGTTTTTCCAAAAGCCCCAATTGCCTATAGATTCTGAAATTAATTGACTTCCACCACTTGTGGGAAGATAACCATTAATACGAGCGTCCCAGTCTTCTCCCAGTCTTTCGATACCTAAGCCTAGTTGTTGGTAAGTTTTACTACTGGTCTGACGGGTGTCGAATGCGATGTAAGCTCCCCAAATTTCTTTGGTGGTGGTGTTGGCAAAACGCTGTCCTAAGAGTACATTCCAGTTCTGGTAGGAGTTGTCAAACCATGAGAACCTTCCTTGTATAAATGTTACGCTCTGACCGGGGTTTTGGATGATGGGGAGGAAGCCTTCTATACCTATGTATGGTGTGTCTGAGCCGGCTCCGTTGGTGGTGTAGCGACCGCGAACGTCGAAGCCTGCTGTTGGTATGTTTGTTAAGTTATCTTTTGGGGTTTGCGCTGCTACTCTGGGTGGGAGGGCTAGTGTTAAAAATATGCAGAATATAATTTTTATTGTATTTTTCATAACATAATATTTGGAACAAATTATAAACTGCTATTAGAGCAAATTTGTTCACAAAAAACATGATTAGCCTTATACAACGAGCGTGAAAATACTTGAAAATTTTATATAAGGATAAACGAACCGCCAAGAAGCCAAGGACGCGAAGAATGTAGAGACGTTACATGTAACGTCTCTACAAGGGTGGGGTGAACAATTTTTTTGTTACTTTTTCTAATATTTTTAGACCTTTTAGGGAACCCTGTATTAATCTTGTTGCGGCTATGGGTTGACGTAGCATGGCTATGGCTAGGGGTAATGGTTGGATTTTTCCGGATGGACTGATGATGTTACTCAGGTCGGGAATGTTGTGGTTGCAGTCGTCACTGATTACTCTTAACATTGCTACTGCTGTATTTGTTTGATTGAAAAATGAAAGTGTTGTAAATCCTTCCATGTCAACTACGTCGGCTGTTGATTTTTGAGCTAGTTGTTGCTTTTGTGTGGCTGACCAAATTACACTGTCGCTTGTGAGAGCTTTTACTGATGATGCTTTTTCTCCTAGGCGTTCGTGAAGTTGTGCGGTGAAGTTGGAGTTGCATTTTTCATGTAAGCTAGTACCTGCTCTGTCCTGATAAATACAGTTTTCGTACAATACAATGTCACCTGCTTTGTAGTGGGGACTTAAGCTGCCGCATAAACCCATTACTAAAATTTGAGACGGTGTTTGATTGCGTATTTCCTCTGTGTCAATCCATTTATGTAGGTATTTAATTAATGCTTCGCTTCCCACTGGGATGGCAAATACTGTTGGGGTTGGGGTGCTTATACGGCTTAAACCTCGACACACGGCTTTGTATTCTGCTCCTTGAGGAACTAAAATTTTTACACTTTCTGGCATAATTATTATCCTAGAGTCAATATGCCTGAATTCATATCTACTGCTATTATCCTATATTTATATCAAAACAATTAACTTTACATTTTTGACTTATATCTTCATGATTTTTAATACCAAGAGCGAATTACTATACTTTAGGACTTATAATATTGTCATGATTTCGCAAAAATAATGACTAAAAATCTTGATTCACAGCTTGATTCATCAACTTCAATTGACAATAGTGGTATAGTAAAGCCTGCTTCAGAACTATACTCGATTTTTTCTCAAGTCGAAATTTTAGAGATGATTCACGCATTAGAATTTAGACGAGAGTTACCTTTAAAATATTTTTATAAAGGTAGAGGTGCAAAAATTTGGGATAGTTTTTATTTAAAGTTTATTATCCCTAATTGGTATCGTAGGTCAAATGTAGAAATTAATCTGTTAAAGGATAATTTTGAGTATATAAATCATAATTTTCCAAATAATAGCAAACTTAATATTATAGATGTGGGTTCTGGAAATTCATACCCTGTTAAAGAATTTGTCTCTAAACTTAATAAGTTGGGTAGAGTTAATAAATATATTGCATTGGATATTAGTGAAGAACTACTGAATATTTCAAAAAATAATTTTCAAAAATGGTTTCCATCCATTAAATTAATTAGTGACACTATTGATATAGAAAATAGTTGTATTCCTAAAATATTGTTAAAGAATGAAGATAATCTTAAGGAAGGAAATATTCATAATGTAATTTTCTTATTAGGAGTGACTATCGGCAACCTTCACAATAGAAGTCATGCACTGAAAAACTTGAAAAATAGCATGAATGAAAAAGATTTACTTGTGTTTACTAACGAAATTGGTTGTAACTCAAAATGGGATGGACTGGTAAGGGGTGGTTGTTATTATCATGCAAAACAAATATATGAATGGGTTAAAAATACATTTGCGATTAAGTCTGAAGATTGCGAACTTATAAGGAAATATGATTCTCAAATTGATAGTGTTGTTGCTAATATTAAATTTAGTCGTGACTACACTATCAATTTTAAGTTTATGGATGTAGATAAAACTATTAAAATATCTTCAGGTGAGGAGATTACTATTTGGAGACATCATAAATATGAAATACCTGAGTTAACACAGGAAATTGAACAAGCGGGGCTAAAACTTATACATTATAAAACTAATAAATACTCATCCCATATTATGGCTATTTGCTCCGTTGATGGGTAGATTAAATTAAGCTTCCTGTGGAATCCAAATTATAAATTCAGTTCCTAGACCTAATTCAGAAAAAACTTCTAGCTTTCCACCATGTTTTTCTTCGACAATTTGCTTCGCTATAGCTAATCCTAAACCTGTACCTTTTCCAACAGCTTTAGTAGTAAATAAATTGTCAAATATTTTTTGTTTAATCTCTTCTGTCATTCCCTTCGCATTATCAGCAATTGATATTTTGATGTAGTTATTTTCGAGTGAGCTTTTAATTATAATCTGATTAGGATTTGCCTGGATTTCCCCAAAGCTGCGTCCTATATTTGATTCTTCTAATGCGTCAATGGCATTTGCTAAAATGTTCATAAATACTTGATTTAGTTGACTAGGGAAACACTTTACTTGGGGTACAGTATTATATTGAGTTGTGAGTTGAATCGCTGGACGTTGTTCATTGGCTTGCAGTCGGTATTTTAAAATTAGTAGGGTACTGTCGATACCTTCCTGCCAGTTAGCGGTAATTTTGTACTCGGTATCGACTCTGGAAAAGTTGCGAAGGCTATTACTAATAGTTTGGATTCGCTTTGTTGCTCCTCGCATCGAGTCGAAAATTTTGGGCAAATCGTCACAGAGATATTCTAGTTCAATATCTTCGGCATGTTCAGTAATAGTAGAACTCGAATTAGAGTATTCCTCTTGATAAAGGTGCAGGTGTCCTAACAAATCTTGAACATATTCGCTGCTATTGTTGAGGCTACCATTGAGGAAACCGAGAGGATTGTTGATTTCGTGAGCAACACCTGCAACTAAGTTACCCAAAGCGGACATTTTCTCACTTTGAATTAGTTGTATTTGCATCTGTTGCATTGACGCGAGGGTGTACTTAAGTTCTGCCTCTGCTTGTTTGCGCTCAATTACTTCTTGTTCTACTTGAATTTGGGCGTTCCGTAAGTTTAAATGTACTCTAACTCGTGCTAGAACTTCCTCAACTTGAATCGGTTTGGTAATATAATCTACTGCACCAAGTTGTAAGCCACCAACTTTGTTGTCAATATCAGAAAGGGCAGTCATAAAGATGATGGGAATATCTTTTGTATTGGGATTGGATTTGATACGACGACAGGTTTCAAATCCATCAATTCCTGGCATCATTACATCTAGCAAAATCAAATCGGGTTGAATGTGGTGCAGTTTTTCTAAGGCTGTTTCTCCGCTTTTGACCACAGAAATATTAAATCCTGCACTGTCTAGTACATCAAACAACAGACGGATATTGTTAGGAGTATCATCAACGATGAGAATTGAGTTGGATGGCATTAGGCACCTTGTGGTAAAAATAGTGGTTTGCGGTTCAATGAATAAAAGCAATAGTTATAGATAAGGTTCAATCAAAGCAGCAATCCCGTCCATGTCGAATTCATCTGCAAGATTCAGAACTTTATTAGCAAAGGGGCTATATTGGGTGTCTAGTTCCTTAATTTGCTTGGCTGCTGTTTGGATTTCCGCTACTCGGCAACGTTGGACGGCAGCATAAAGAGGTTGGAGGTGATTAATTTCTGGTATTGCCCAAATATCAGAATCTGATTGAGAACTTGGGGTAAATTCTGGCTGGATTGTTGCAATTTCTTCATAAATCCAATTCAATTGCAGATAATGCTGAAGTTGATGCAGCAGTTCTTCGGCTTGCACTGGTTTAGGGATAAAATCGTCACAGCCTGCTGCACGTGCCTCCTGACGGTGAAATTCAAATACACTGGCTGAGGAGGCAATGATAGTTAGGTCTTTGAAAATTTCTGAAAGACGTATTTGCTTAACCATTTCAAAACCATTCATAACTGGCATTGCTAAGTCTGTAATTATTAAATCGGGATGGAGACTGTGTACTTTATCTAAACCTTCTTGTCCATTTACAGCTTCTATTATTTCAAACCCAATTGGCTTCAGTAGATTACTCATAACGGAGCGATTTTCCCAACGGTCATCTACTATAAGTAATTTGTACCGATAATCACCTCGATACCCTATTACTGTACCCAAAGGTGTAACTCGCGAGGTAATAATCCAATCTTGTGCTTCCGGGAATTCCACTTCAAACCAGAAGCGGCTGCCTTGATTTAGGCTGCTTTCCACCTCGATTGTACCGTCCATCATATTCACGATTGTTTGACTGATAGTCAATCCCAATCCTGTACCTTCTGTTTGTTTTTCGACTTTACCGACTTGCTCAAAAGGTAAAAAGATTTTCTCTAGTTGTGCGCTTGTCATTCCGACTCCCGTATCCTCGACTTCAAAGCGGAATTTCCAGATGGGAACATCAGTAATGTCGGGATTAAGGACTGCGCTAACGCGAAAAGTTACGGAGCCGATGTCAGTAAATTTAATCGCATTACCTAAAAGGTTAATCAAAACTTGTCGCAAGCGCTTTTCATCTATTTGTACCCCTGTGGGTAAATTTGGGTCTGCAATATAAATAAAATCAATATCTTTTTGTTCTGCTCGGATGCGGGAAATTTCCACTACACTTTGCAGAAAAGATGGCAAGTGTGTATCTTTGGGGTGAATTTCCATTTTTCGTGCTTCGATTTTTGCCAAATCCAGCACGTCGTTAATCAGCATCAGTAAATGTTCGCCACACTGGTTAATAATATTGACGCCCTTTTGGTCGTTATTGTTCAAAGTCCGCGAGCGCTGCAAAATTTGAGCATATCCCAAAATCCCGTTCAAAGGAGTACGTAATTCGTGGCTCATATTCGCCAAAAATTCGCTTTTTGCCTGATTAGCTCGCTCTGCTAATACCTTTGCTTCGTTCAGTTCGGCGGTTCTTTCCTGTACTCGTTGTTCTAATTCATTCTTAGCTTGTCGGAGTTGAAGCTCAGCTTTTTTATTTTCGTTGACAATCGCTAATGTCGCAAAAGTAACCAGTGCTGCAAATGCCATAAATGATTGCAACAAAAGCATTGACTCGAATACAGATTTATCAGCAAACGAACCCATCTGAAATTTAGCAGCTGTTAATACCGCTATTTCCACCAGCAACAGCAACCCAGTTGCCACCCGCGCTCCCATGCGAAATGCCGACCACAGCAACGGTACCAGTAAGAAGTATTCCAGAGGCGATTTAGTAATAAAAAGAATTTGACAAATCAACCCTAGTATTAAAATAGTCAGCCCCAGTTCTGGTAATTGCCGCTTGTTAAACCTTACTAAGTGCTTAGTTTGCGGTGCCCAAGCCAGAATAATTGGAGTCAAGGTAAATAGGGTCGCAATTGTCATGACGTACCATTGCCGCCAATAGTCCCAGTATACCTCCCAAGGCGCGGCTCCCCCCCAGCAGGTGAGCGTTATCCCAATGGTGGTATTCACTAAGGGACTTGGTAGGATAATGAGTGCGTACTTAAATATATTCTGCACCCGCGAGAAGAAGTTACCTTGGGGAATCCAGTGTTTATACAGTAAAGGAACAATTAGCGAATCAACTGTAGAACATGCTAAAAATAGCACACTAACAGCTAAAGTATTTTTTGGATAGGTCGATTGCCATAGAGTAAAGTTAGCCAGCAATTCACTAAAACAAATAGCCGGAAACAGGCGATAACCAAATAGTAAAATAGCCGCTAAATAAACTCCAGTGGAAGGCCAAATAGGGGTCATTCCCTGTTCTAGGGCAATTGAAGCGGATAATTTACAAAAACTAATATGAATCGCTGGAATCACCAAAAAGGCAATTAGCAGCGTGCGGTCAACTTTAAAAGGTAAGTAACGAGTAGCTTTAGACAGCAACATAAGCGGACACTAGCATTAGGTTTTTGTATATTCATAGGCTTTTATCTATACTTCCCATATTGATATAGCTAATAACACTGCTCGCACAGTATTTTTTGTTAAGAAATCACGGCTAGGTAGGTAGTGTAGCTTAAAATTCTTATTTGGAGAATTTTTACTATTTATTTCATTTCTTTATCAGGATGTTGACATTAACGCAACGTAAACTGGCAAATCAGAATGCATCTGTAAGCTTTACCCTCGCGCTAACCGCAGAAGAACGAAAGCGCAGTCGTCATCGCTTTGAAGCAGAAAATGGAAAAGTGGTATTTTTGCGCTTACCTAGAGGAACGGTGTTGCAGGATGGAGATATTTTGCAAGACGAAACTCATGATGTCAGCGTCAGAATTACAGCAAAATCAGAGCTAGTAATGACGGTTTCGGCTCATACACCTTTGGATTTATTACGAGCAGCTTACCATTTAGGAAATCGTCATGTTCCCTGCGAAATTACAACTACTCATTTAAGGTTATCGAACGACCCTGTTTTACGCACTATGTTGGAACAACTTGGGTTAGAAGTAAAAGAAGAATTTTTACCATTTCAGCCAGAAACGGGTGCTTACGGACATGGACATGGACATAAACACAAACACGAACACCGACACGACCACGACGACCACGACCACGAACATAAACACGAACACGACCATCACTCTCACTGATTATAGTTTTTTAGCATGTATGCAACTTGCTAGTCCCGCTTTACCTGTGGGTGCATACAGTTATTCCGAAGGTTTAGAGACTCTTGTAGAGGATGGTGCAATAGTACTGCCGCAAACCCTAAGACAGTGGTTGGAAGATTCACTGCGTTATGGTGCTATCCGTTTAGAAGCTGCGGTCATGTTACGAGCTTATCGGTCTGCAAAAATTGCTGATATTGCTGAGCTTTCTCGCTGGAATCTTTGGTTGTCTGCTTCTCGTGAAACCGAAGAGCTAAGAAATTCTAGTTGGCAAATGGGGCGATCGCTAATTCAGTTATTGAAAAAATTGCAGCCACAAATAGCTCCTCTTGCTGATGGGGTCGGTAATCCTTGTAATTATGCTGTTGCTTTCGGTATTGCAGCCGCTCATTGGGAAATAGGAATAAATTTTGCCTTGCTAGCATATCTACATAGCTGGGCCAGCAATATAATTACCGCTGGGATTAAACTAATTCCCTTAGGTCAAACAGTCGGACAGCAATTACTACTTGAGTTACAAACTTTACTTAGTCATACAGTAAGTGAAATTTTAAATTTAGAAGACGATGACTTAAATTGCTGCACTTGGGGATTATCTTTAGCCAGTATGAGACACGAAATACTTTATACAAGACTATTTAGAAGCTGAATTGTAAGTTCAGTCAACAGTCAACAGTCAACAGTCAACAGTCAACAGTCAACAATCAACAGTCAACAAAAAAATTATGAACGCTTTTAGAGTAGGTGTTGCAGGTCCAGTCGGTTCAGGGAAAACAGCTTTGGTAGATTCGTTATGTAAGGGAATGCGTGATGAATATAATATTGCGGTGGTAACTAATGATATATATACCCAGGAAGATGCACAATATTTAGTCCGCTCTCAAGCTTTATCAAGTGATAAAATTTTGGGAGTAGAAACGGGAGGTTGTCCCCACACAGCAATTCGTGAAGATGCTTCGATGAATTTAGCAGCAATTGAACAGTTGGAAGATAAATTTAAAAATTTAGATTTAGTCTTTTTGGAAAGCGGTGGAGATAATTTAGCTGCAACTTTTAGTCCGGAGTTAGTAGATTTAACTCTTTATGTAATTGATGTTGCAGCTGGAGACAAAATTCCTCGTAAGGGAGGACCAGGTATTACTAAGTCAGATTTGTTGGTGATAAATAAAATTGATTTAGCTCCTTATGTGGGTGCATCTTTAAGTGTGATGGAACGAGATGCAAAAAAAATGCGGGGTGACAAACCTTTTATTTTTACTAATTTAAAGACTCAGGAAGGATTGCCGTATGTGATTGAATTTGTTGCAAAATATATAGGGAAAATTAGCAACGGATACTGAACAGATGTAACGGATGGGTTATCTATGGGATTCATTTGTAAACGGGAGCTTCTATATCTCTTGTGGGGTGGGCATCGCAAGCCCCGCCCGAATATGCAACTTAAATGTAGAATTGCTTAACTATTAGTATACATCTGATTCAATTTGCACTTTTTGGACTGCAATAAACTTAAAAACATTTGCGTGAAGCTCAACATAGTCATTGAAAAAATACTTTTCTAAATCATTAATATCAATAAATTGATAGTTTTGATTTTCAAAGTCTAATTTTACTTGTCCTTCGACTTTAATTAATAATATATTAGAGCGACTCTTCTCATTACCATGACCAATATAATCTAACTTTAAGCCCGTATCTAATAATATATCCAATACATTAACATTTAATTCTTCATGAATTTCTCTTGTAATAGCTTCTTCGATGGTTTCATCAGCTTCAACTTTACCACCAGGTAAATGCCATATATTGGGTAAAAATTTCTTCACCGCACTTCTTTGACAAATTAGTAATTTCTTTTCGCAATTAACAATAATCACTGCGATATTCAGCCTTTGTATACCGTCTATCTTAGCCTGGTCAATTAAATAAGAAAATTTCGTTTCTTGTCTCGGCATTTTTGGCATCTACTCTCCGGTAAAAGCTCTGGTTGATGGCGTTTTTTTCTCACAAAGACACTAAAACTGTATCATAAAATAAATATTAATAACCACAAAACAATAATGAACCATCATATATTAAAAGCCACAAAAGAAACAGTACATCTAGGAGGCTTTTCCCATCAGCTTACACCAGCACTCACAATAGATTCAGGCGATACTATTGATATAGAAACTTACACAGGCTACTACATTTACGACAAAGCACCACAAGAATTTATCACAGCAGAATTCCTTGACATTTGCCAAAATTTATCTCCCCAACTTAAAGTCGCAGGGGGACCGCACTTACTCACTGGGCCAATTTACATACGCAAAGCCGAACCAGGTGATATTTTAGAAGTAAAGCTAGAAGCCATTGAACCAAGCTTACCAATAGGTTTTAACGCGATTCGTACAGGTTGGGGAGCCTTACCGCAACAATTTACCCAACCAGCCTTAAGATTTATCCCCCTCGACCTTAAAAATAACACTGCAGAATTTCCCAAAGGGAGCAATATCAAAATACCCCTAAAACCATTTTTTGGTATCCTGGGTGTAGCTACTCCCCAACAAGACCGAAACTCCGTCCCTCCCGGTAGCTACGGTGGAAACATTGACAACCGAGAATTGCAAGCAGGTTCCAGAATATTTTTACCTATATTCGTTCCAGGAGCCTTATTTTCTATTGGAGACGGACACTCAGCACAGGGAGATGGAGAAGTTAATGTGACAGCAATAGAAACCTCAATGAATGGAAAGATTCAGCTAAAGATTCGTAAAGATTTGCAACTACAGACACCAATTGCCGAAACACCTACAGATATTATCACAATGGGGTTTGGCGAAACTTTAGACGAAGCTTTGGAGGTTGCATTAAATAATATGATTGATTTGCTGAAAAATTTTGCAAACTTATCCCCAGAAGATGCTTATGTCTTATGTAGTTTAGCAGTGAGTTTTCGCATTACCCAAGTAGTAAACAGTCCTCAAAAAGGAGTTCACGGAATGTTACCAAAATCCATACTGCCTCAAAACCTACAAATTTTTCCCTAATCTCCCCACTCCCAATTCCCAATTCCCCACTCAGCACTATGCTTCCAACAAATTTGCTTCTTCTAGTTATCGGCGGATTATTTTCTGGTATTCTTGCAGGATTATTGGGTATTGGAGGTGGTACTATTTTGGTGCCCATGTTAGTCGCATGGGGATACACTCCACTACAGTCAGTGGCTACAAGTAGTATGGCTATTTTAATTACAGCCATTTCAGGTAGCATACAAAATTGGCGCATGGGATTCTTTCGTCCGCAACAAGTACTTTTACTAGGATTCCCAGCAATAATTACAGCACAAATTGGAGTCTTTTTAGCAAATCGAATTCAGCCTTCGATACTACTATTTGCCTTCGGTTTATTGCTTTTATTGAATATTTATTTAGTCGATTTACGCAAACAATTGACAGCAAAGAACTCAGAAAACCAACAACCTATATTAAAACCCGTCATAGCAAGAATTTTGACAGGTGGCATAGCGGGTATACTTGCTGGCTTATTTGGTGTTGGTGGTGGTGTGATAATGGTTCCCTTACAAATATTATTACTTAACGAACCAATCAAAGTAGCAATTCAAACCAGCTTAGGGGTAATAGTCATTACAGCAATTTCCGCTTCTATTGGACATGCATTAAGCGGCAATATATTATTTACTCAAGGATTAATCTTGGGTTTAGGTGGACTGGTGGGAGCGCAAATTAGTACTCGTTTTCTACCTAAATTACCAGACAAGGTAGTAAGTTTTATATTTCGTATGTTTCTGGCAGCATTATCAGTTTATATGTTTTCGCAAGCGTGGCATCGTTTCTAAACTGCGAACCGAAACCCCTCTCCAAACCTCTCCTCGTTAACGGGGAGAGGCTTAAGAAATGAATATCTTGATGATACATCACAAGTCGTAGCCCCCTCCCCGCGTGCGGGGAGGGGGTTGGGGGTGGGGTTCTTTATTTAGACAACAGCGCTGATTCTCTAGAAGCGAGTTTCGGTAAGCTTATATTTAATTCCTCACCAGAAACGACAGCCTCAAACAAAGCCTCGTAATCATTTAAACTTTGTTCAAAAGAATATCGTTCTACCGCAAATTTTCGTCCCTTTTGACCCAATTGAGTTGCTTTACTTGGATTATTATATAAATCTAAAATTGCCGAAACCAAAGCGGATGGAGATTCAGGCTTAACAACAACACCCCCACCACTTCTTTTAATTGCCCGTGCAGCCGTTCCTTCTTTAGGTACTGAAGCAATTATAGGACGACCGCTAGCTAGCAACAAAGGAATTTTGGAAGGCATATTAAAAGAAATTACATTATGCTTTTGTAAAATCAAGCCTACATCAGCCGCAGCTAGCATATCCGGCAGTTGTTCTCGTGGTTGTAAAGGTAAAAGTACCACATTATCTGCCCCCTTCTTTAAACAGTATTCCTGTAAAATTGCCAGTGCTTTAGATTCCCCCGCGATGACGAAAGATATTTTAGGTATATGGCTTAGTTTGGCTGCGGCTTCGATTACTGTTTCTAATCCTTGTGTGAGTGCAATATTTCCGGAATATAACACCACAAATTTATCATCTAGCTTGTGAGTTGTTCTCCAAGGATTTCTATCTTTTGGTAGAGGTTTAATGAAGTTTATATCTACCCAATTTGGTATACAAACTATTTTGCTTGGTGAAACTCCTTTTTTGACAATATTCTCTACAAATCCATCCGCAATTACACTAATAGTATGAGCGTTTTTATATGCAAACTTTTCAATAATTTCTAAGATGCGTATCATCCATTTATTTTTTAATAGTCCCACACGGATAGCTGCCTCTGGTAATATATCCTGTACATTTAGTACTACTGGACATTTATATAACCGACTCAGTAAAGTTGCTGGTAAAGAAACTAACAATGGCGGAACTGTTAATAAAATTATATCAGGACGCCAACCATTAAAAGCTTGAGGAAGACTGCTGAATACAAAGCTTAACTCCAATAAAAGCCTATCAAGTAAATTTGGTTGCGATTTGATGCGGAGGTAGCTTCGCTGAATTGTTACACCCTCTTTTAGCTCCGTTATGTAAAATTTACCCTGGTATCCTTCGTAAATTTGTCTTTCTGGATAATTTGGCATACCCGTAATAACACGAACTGAATGACCGTGTTTGACTAGTCCTTCCGCTAATTCTGTCATTAAGGGAGCAATACCAATTGGTTCTGGATGATAGTTGTATGTATAAATTAAAATCCGCATGTGCTATTTTTAAATCCCTGGAGTTCGCTTTGTTTCAGCTTTTTTGATATTGCTAGTATTTGTTTTTTGTCATTTTTATCACTGGTAAATTTTAAAGTTGATATAAAGTTTTACGCCAATGTCATGTAGAATCAAAAAAGATTTTAAGTTTGCTGACTTGACGAATTATAGACTTAATTAGTTGCAAATCTAGCACTTAAAACAATGAGTGACAATACTCCACAATAAATGTATTTAGTTGTGGATATTGCTGGATATGTTGTATCTTCTGTGTTAATGAGGTTGTATCACACTTAGTAACAAAGAGAATGCAGGGTGAGAGATAGCCGTTTAAAATTCAGAAATACCTAGGTTTGCTTAAAATTTAGAGATATGACGTGTTTAGTCTCTACAGGGGTTTCACGCTTCGCAATTTGCACTCGTCTTGCCTGTATTGCGATAGATAACCCAAAAAACAACGAAAAAACTAGGGTTTCTGACAGCCTCAATCGACAGCCTCAACCCAATACACAAATATTTTTAATAAAAAAATACTGGTAAGTACTCAAGTACCCACCAGCAGTCTAGAAAGCTAAGTAATAAATTATTTCTTCATAAGGTGTATTTAAGACAGTCAGGGAATCATACCCGTTAGGAACGGTTAAAACTTTTAGTTGGTACTATTTCCTGACTCTCGGTTCTCTACTTCCCAATCCTTAATTGCCCTGATAGTACCCTTTCTTTGTACCAGTTATAGGTGCAACTCTTTCTTCCACTTTATTTTCGCTATCTTTCAAAAACTCTTTGGTGCTACGAGGCAATTCTTCATTGAGATTCAACTTTTCTTTCAGATTATCAGCTAAGTTTTCTGCACCTTTTTTAATGCTATTACCAGCTTTATCAACCTGCTGTTTACCTTTCTGAATATTACCAGAGCTACCATTTAAATCAGGTGTTCCTTTATAGTAAATACCTTCTGGAGTTTCTATTGTTTCTGCTAACGCTTGTGTATTATTGACGTAGCCGAAACCTTGAAACATGAAAAAGGTAAATGCAACTAATATTAACGCCAAAATTTTACGCATAAACAAACTCTTCCAATCATAATTACATTTATAAAATTACGCCCCAATCATTCACTTAGCTTCATCCATAAGAAATAGTTTTTTATTTCTGTGGTTATAAATGTTAAAACCACGTGAAACATAAACATGAACTGTAAGAAAAAGTTTTATAATATTAGCTCTATAAAAAATAGCTATGAGTCACAACGTTATAGTTATCGCTGATTCATTCTTAACTAGTAACCATGTAACCCATAATCTATTGAATGAAGTGGCTATAAAGTGAAATTATCAACAAGTACTATCATATATATAGTGTATTTAATTATCTTCATCCTCAGGATATAGAGAATTTATTTCTTAGGTCGTATATCTTTAGGAGTATATAAAAAGTTCTTCTTTCTATCGTCTTCACCGTCTCTGCGGTTCTTAAAATCATTCTTCACTTTGACTGAGATACTTATATCTTGAGTATGGTTAAAAGCTTAAGATACCTTTGATATTGTTATTTTGCAATCATAAAAAATGCAATCGGAGTTATCTATGACATCTGCTCAAATACAAAACCCTGCTAATAGTGAACATCTTCAAGCTTTAAAATCTCTAGATACAGATGAACAGCTTGCTTTGTTCTGGTTTATTTACAAAGAAATGGGTAATTCGATAACACCAGCAGCACCAGCAGCTAGCACCGCTTCTGAGAATATTGCAGATGGTTTATTTAACCAAGTTTCACAAATGTCCCACGAAGAACAATTGCAAGTTCAACGGGATTTAATCGAAAATAAAGATTCTCAAATTAGCCGTGAGTATGGTTCTTTGAGCGATACTACTAAGTTACTTTTCTGGTATCGCTTATCTCAAGGTATGGAAAACGCTACCATTATTCCTGTACCTGGCGATTATCAACTTTCCTCCGGCACTAACGAAGTTTTTCAAAGAATTAAACAACTACCTTTTGAAGAACAAATAACCCTTTTCCGTCAATATGTTTCACCTATGGGTGCTGAAGCGAAAGCGGGTGCTGAAATTTAATACAGCAGTTAGCAGGTAAATGAGGTACATAAGTTTAATGTCAAACTCTTGTGGGGTGGGCATCCTTGCCCGCCCGCTTGTATTTCACTAACTTGAAATTTGCTGTAATTGAATGTTCTGAGGTTGAATGAGACGTTACATCAGACGTTGAATAAGACGTTATATCAGACGTTGAATGAGACGTTACATGTAACGTCTCTACATGGTGGAATTTATTTAGAAAACGGTAACTGTTATGACTTCAACAAATGTTAGTTTTATAGACGAAGCTGCATCAAAGTTTGAAAAATTAGATGTGGATAGTAAATTGGGTGTTCTTGTATTACTTTATGAACAACTTGTGGATGAAATACCTGTTGGTGCGATTAATTTTGATTCAAGTCCACAACAAGCAACCAACTTATTAACTAATCTTCAGCAAATTGACCAATCTGAGCAACTGACAGCAATACGTGGTTTGTTGGAAGGTGAAGCACAGAATAATAATATTGCCATTGAAGACTATAAATCATTGGACAGCAATTTTAAATTGAGTTTTTGGTTTCAGTTAGCAAAAAATTTAGGTAAAGCAATCGTTGGTGTCCCCAGCGATTATATTCCTTCAGAAGAAGTTACCGAAATTTTGGACTTGATGGACTGTACAAACACCGATAACTATGTGACCTTTCTCAAGCGAGTTCTCTAATGAGGATGTTTGTAAATAAAATATCAAATTTTATTCATGTCGGAAGCCAGGAAGCTAGGGAATAAATGTTTCAATTTTTCTTGTGGGGTGGGCATCCTTGCCCGCCTCGGCTCATGTTGACACTGACGGCTTACCCGCCTTGGTTCATATTAAAACGGACGGTATGGAATGCAATCCCACAAGAAGTAGTTAGGAATTATTGCCTAGAAATTATTGTCCCATAAATTTGCTAGCCATTCTCATTGCGTCTGCGATATCTGTATCTCCATCTCCATCAGAATCTAAAAAACTATTAAGAACTGGATTACTTCCTGATTGTGGGTTTTGTGCGCTTGCCCCGGAATTTAAAACACCAAGTACCATTGGTACTAAAGATGGCAGCATTTGTTGAATCGTACCTGCATCAAAGCCAGTACGCGATGAGACTAATTGTACTACCTGCTGTAACATTGCAGGAGAAAATAAGGAATTAACAGCTTGGGGGTTAGGAGAATCACCCGCAAATTCATTTACTAAACTTTGTACGGCTTCTGGCCCTTCGGTCTCTCTTTTTTCTTGCAACGCTGTACGTACTTGACCACCAACAAGGGATAATACTGACTGCATAGCATTTGAGTCAGCGCCTGTATTTCCAGCTAGTTGTTGTACAGTGTTGATGATACTACCCAGTTGGTCGATGTTGCCTTGTTGATTAGGATTGGCTACAGCACCGAGAATTTGGTCAAAAAGTCCCATAAGTCTCTTTCCTTTGGTTAAAATTCCCTCCAAATTTTGACATATAGCCCGGTGGTTAATACAAGTCGTAAGTAAAAAATAAGCTTTCACTTTATCTAGCACGTAATCCTTGTTGCTTTCCTTTCCTTCTGCCCTCTGCCATCCGCCTTCTGCCTTCTTTTATTGCTTCCGCCTACTCCAAGCTAAAATCAAAAGCATCTGCGTACTATAATTTTAGCTAACCATGCCCAACATGCCTCCTCTGTCGCGCATCGTCACGCTGATTGTCGGTCTTATCGTTGTTTTAGGGTTAAGCCTGTGGCTGATTGACTCGTTGTCGCGACTTTACTGGCAGTTATCGTATTCTCCTTTATTAGGCAATCTACTGCTGCTGTTGCTAATTTTCCTTATTGGTGGCTTAGTTGCTTCTTTTGTTTATTATGTAATGATAATTCAGGCTGGAGAGCAACGCACAACGCGCAAAAAACGCAAAATTACTCCAGCACAAATTCCTGCGGTCAAATCAGAAGCGGCTTCTTCTACTATTAAAGCAGTACAGCAACAAGTATCCCAAATTCAAGATGAGGTTGCACGTCAAGCTTTGTTGAGTAAAAGTCGGGAAATTGAGGATAATTTAAGCCAAGGTGAAATTTTAGTCGTGATATTTGGTACGGGGAGTGCGGGCAAAACTTCTTTGGTGAATGCGATTATAGGACGTATGGTTGGTAAAGTGGATGCTCCGATGGGAACCACAAAGGTGGGGGAAACCTATTGTTTGCGACTTAAAGGTTTAGAACGCAAAATTATTATTACTGACACCCCAGGTATTTTGGAAGCTGGTGTTGCTGGAACTGAGAGAGAACAGTTAGCAAGGGGGTTAGCTACGGAAGCTAATTTATTGTTGTTTGTTGTCGATAACGATATCCGTCGTTCCGAATATGAGCCTTTACGGGTTTTAGCAGAAATTGGTAAGCGTTCTCTGCTTGTTGTCAACAAAGCTGATTTATATACCGAAGCTGACAACGAAATTATTATCGCTAAGTTACGGGAACGAGTCCGGGGTTTTATTTCTCCCAATGATGTTGTTGCTATTTCTGCGAATCCGCAAGCGGTAGAATTGGAAAATGGTGAAATTTACCAGCCTGAAGCAGATATCTTACCATTAATGCGACGCATGGCAGCTATTTTACGGGCAGAAGGTGAGGATTTAGTCGCTGATAATATTTTGTTACAATCCATGCGCTTGGGAGAAGAAGCACGTAAACTTATCGATGCTCAGCGCAGGCGTCAAGCTGATAAAATAGTCGAACGTTTTCAATGGATTGGTGCGGGTGTGGTTTCCGTAACGCCTTTACCTGGAGTAGATTTGCTAGCAACAGCCGCAGTCAATGCCCAAATGGTAGTGGAAATAGGTAGAGTTTACGGCTGTGAGTTGAATATGGAACGGGGACGAGAGCTAGCACTGTCTTTAGCAAAAACTATTGCTGGTTTGGGTATCCTTAAAGGAGCATTACAGCTACTTTCTACAGCCTTACAGTTAAATGTTGGTACTTTTATTTTCGGTCGAGCAGTTCAAGGTGTGACCGCTGCTTATCTGACGAGGATTGCGGGCAAAAGTTTTATAGAATATTTCCGTCATGACCAGGAGTGGGGAGATGGAGGGATGACGGAAGTTGTTCAGCGACAATTTCAGCTAAATCGTCGTGATGAGTTTATCAAAGTTTTTATTAAAGAAGCAATTGCGCGTGTGGTTAAACCATTGCAGGATAATTTAGAAGTAATACAAGAAGAAAGTGATACGTCACCCAAGTAATAATACGCATTCTCTACTAAATAAACAAACGCAAATTTAGTGTAAAAAATAAAGCATTTGGGTAACCGTAAAATCAGGATTTTAAAGATTTTACAGTTTATTTTAAAGTTTACTTAAAGAAACAAAAAATACCCTAAAAAATCAGTTACTACAGTGAATATAATAGGTAAATTGGGAACCTCATCTGCCTAAATTCATTTATATACCGGGTATTCCGGAAAACAGGGTTGGATTTAAGAAGAATTAGAAAGAGAGTGAAAAAGTAACCAACTCATGACTCACCACATAATCGGAAAAGTACTACAAGGGCGCTATCAAGTCGTCCAGAGCCTGGGTTCGGGTGTATTCGGGCAAACATATATAGCTGTGGATATTGAGCAACCTGGTTACCCCAAGTGTGTGATTAAGCAGCTAAAAGCTACCAGCTTTCAACCGAACCACTTGGAAAGTTTGAGGTTGCGCTTTCTCACAGAAACTGAAACCCTAAAACGGCTAGAAAACCACAAGCAAATTCCTCAGTTATTTGCTTGTTTTGAAGAAAATGAGCGATTTTACTTGGTACAAGAGTTCATTGACGGACATCCTCTAACTGCAGAACTGCCTGTTAATAAGCATTGTGGTTATCGTTGGAGTGAAAGGGAAGTTGTCCAATTTTTAGAAGAACTCTTGGGTATTCTGGCTTTTGTTCATTCACAAGATGTAATTCATTGTGATGTGAAACCAGAAAATATTATTAGACGAGCCAGTGATGGTAGGCTATTTTTGATTGATTTTGGTTCAATCCAGCCTGCTGACTTTGCTCTGCATGTGCAATTGCCAATTTATAAAGTTCCTGTTACTTCTTTAGGATACATACCACCAGAGCAGTTTATTAGCCAAACAAAGCCTAGTAGTGATATTTACTCTTTAGGAATGATTGCTATTGAAGCTTTAACAGGACAGACTCCCCTGCAATTAAAAGTAGACCCTCAGACCAATGAAATATTGTGGCGAAATGATAGCGTTCATATAAGTGATTATCTCACTTCTGTGCTGACGAAGATGATACGCTACGACTATAAAGACCGCTTCGGGTCAGCGAATGAGGTACTGCAAGCACTCAAAGAAATTCCATTAGAAGCGAATAATGATGTTATTGATGTAAAATACAATGTTTTGCAGCCAGCAAATCAATCACTAAACAATGACACAACCCGTAAATCCTCAAAAACATCACCGTTAATCACAGGGCTAAAATTTGGTTTATTGGCTAATTCTGTGGTCATGGGGTTAGGTGTATATTCCTTAACGACTACATCTCCTGCTTATTCGGGCACAGAAACCTTATTTAAAGCTACCGAAAAATTTCAGTCTGGGGATATTAAAAAGGCTATAGCGTTAGCACAATCAATTCCATCAAGCAGCCATTTGTATTCAGAAGCACAAGCGAATATTGAAGAGTGGGAGCAACAATGGAAAATTGCAGCAGAGAAATACAAAGCGACAGAAAAAGCCTTCCATGCAGGTCGGTGGTCAGATGTAATTCAAGCTTCTGCTCAAGTTCCCGATATTTTATATTGGCAAACAAAAACCGATAAACTTGTTGCACAAACAAAAATCCAAGTCCAGAAACAAACTAACGATTTACTTTCAAAAGCTTACGATAAAGCATCTGACAAAGACTTCAGTAGCGCTTTACAGTATTTACGTCAAATTCCCAAAGAAAGTTCTGCGGGTGCTTTGGTACAAAAAAAATTGGCTGAGTACGACAAAAAGCAGCACGCAAGAGCTTCGTTTTTATTACAACAAGCTTATAATAGGGCTGAAGTTGGTAACTTTGACGAGGCTGTGAGATTTTTACAGCAAATTCCTAAAAGTGCTTATGCTTATACAACTGCACAAGTCAAAGTGGCTGAGTATCAGGAAAAACAACGTCAGCAAGCAGCTAGCTTTAGGGGTACATCGTCTACCAACAGTGCAAGCAAAAATCAAAATGTCGAACCTCCTATTGGTTCTCAGGAAAATACTTCGCTTCCAAATTCATCCGGTGGAAATTCTTTTATTAATGGGAATTCTTCTACTAGACTTCAAGATTTTAAAATGGATAGTTATATGAATGAAGTGAATATTGGTAATCAGTAGTAAAGGTGCTATTTTTGTTTTTTCTGGATGGTTAAGCCTATTTGTCGCGTTTTTCTGTAAGTATGAAATATATAAATGATGTAGAGACCTTGTTTTTTTGGTCTCTACAATATTCATTTTTATTGTCATTGCGTTCACGGAGTGAACGCAATGACACTGTAAGCTTTTTGTGGGAGTACTGTTTGGGAAGTTCTGGTTTGAATCTAATAATAAATTATTTGTATAATATTTAAATTAAACTAGAATTAATTTATCTAACTATGCTTGTTTGGCTAAGAAAGCTGCTGTTAGGGAAATTACTTCTGCTATTTCTGATGGCTCCAATAAGCGAATTTTTGCAATAACTTCTTGTTTGATTTTTTCGTTTGTTGATGTACTTTGGTTATTTATTTCTGCTAATAATTTATTTTCCACCCCTTGACGATAAGCTGACAAAGTAATTTCACCATCTAAATATTGTTGTAGCGTTTTGGGATTTCCACCGCTTAATTTTGCTAGCCTTTGAAAGTTTCTAGACTCTTGTTCGGGGATGGTTTTTCCTTTTAACCATCGATATACCGTAGAAAATTCCACTCCAACAAATTCAGCTATGCTAGTTTGGGTCCAGCCATCTTGCAAAAGCTGTCCCATCAACTGAACCAGTCGATTTTGACGTGCTTGTATGAGTGATGGTACAGATGTGGCAGTCACAATTTTTACCTTAGTATTGTTAATATTAGGCAAATTCCAGGTGAAGCTAGCGATGTCTTCTGCTTCTGTTTGCAGTTGAACTAAACACTCTCTCACATGGGCTAAAGGGTTTATATATCTTATTTAAAAGTATAACTCTTGTGTTTACAAGGTTTTGAGCCAAATTTTAACAGAAGTCACAAGTTGACTTATATTCCCCAACCCAGTGCTGCAAAGGTTTTGGGTATTTGTCGGTTGGGTTGAGGCTTTGCGAAACCCAACAAACCCCCTAAAGAACTTATAAATCCCCAAAAATATATAAAAAAAATTAATAATAAAATCTAGGGAATTGCATTATAAACAAGATATGATGCAATATTAAGTATTGCACGTGCAATATTGCAGGGCATGTACAAAATCTCAACCAATAGAGCAGCTAACTCAACAGCTGATGTTGGATGAAGGATTTACAGCCATAAAAGGGGGAGACGAAAGTATCGATGGAATATGTAAACTCTACTGATAAATCCGGAACTTTTCAACCGTCTGTCGGCTGTGAAGAAAAGGAACGTAATGTAAACCAAGAGGAATTTGCGGTTTCCTCTATTCCCGATAATTCTGTGAGCCAACAGGCATCTAGCCAAATATCTAATCAACTATCTGAACAAGTATCGAACCAAGTAAATGAGGTATTTACTCAAGCTGAGGTTTTGGAGTTGGATAGTTTGGAGGATAGAGTACAGCGCGGTTTTCGAGCTTTCTGGGATATTGGACAAGCTTTGCGCCAAATTAGAGATAAGCGTCTGTATCGCCAGAAGTACGATACTTTCGAGGAATATTGTATTAATCGCTGGGAAATTGCTCGTCGTACAGCTTACCAATTGATTGATGCTGCTTCTGTTTATGAAAATGTGCGCCACGGCGCACAAATTGTCCCCGCTAATGAACGTCAAGTGCGTCCGCTTGTTGCACTAGCTCCGGAAGAACAGCAGAAAGTTTGGGAGGAGGCTGTTTCTACTGCACCCAATGGCAAGATTACTGCAACTCATGTTGTTAAAGTCGTTAAAGAATACCAAGAACGGAGCGGGAGTTGTCAATCTAAAGGTAAAAGAAGCAGGAATGTTTTAAAACAAGGACATTCGCTTAGTGTGAGGAAATTCACTCAAGAAGAAGATTCCCAGTCAGATAGAGCGTCATGTGAACCAAATGAAGTAAATTTACGAAGCTGTTGGAACTGCTCTCATTGCAGTCCAGAATCTGTAGGAGAGAAAGAAAAGTTTTATTGCTACAAGTTAGGTAAATTAAGCTTTCTGGAAAAAGATGGTGAAACGCGGGCAGCTGAATGTGATTTTTGGGTTAATCGTTCTTTGGAATCTGGACAGGTAGAACGAGCGCATGTTCCTTCACCAGAGACTATCGCTTTGACTTTACATATACCAGCCTACTTACAACCTTTGATGCAAGATACTGCTAAAGGCTGCGGGCTAAACTTAGTGGACTGGGCAAGTAAAATATTGGCTGAGGCTGTTTTCGCAAGTCATTCTGCTTACGAAGTCTCTGTGAGTAAGGAAGTGTTTGATACTTCCAGAGAACCTGTTACGGTCTAGCTTCTGGTTGCTTGAGTGTTGTTCGGATATTTCGTTTATGTAATATGAAATATGATAAATTAAGTAGTATGAAGTAACTTCGAGAAAACGATTATGCTAGGGCAAAATGAGCCTGTAGAATCAGCCTTTCCCCAAAAACAAGAAGCACAATCAATTAAGCAGCTTCTTCAGATTTTAGCTGAGGATTCGCAAGCTAAGGTGCTAGGGAGCAATGGTGAGCAAATTGTGATTCCAGAATCAGTTTGTAGAGTTTTGCATCAGGTCGTGCGTGCTTTTGCTTTGGGACAGTCAATTTCGATAGTTTTCCAAGAACAGGAAATGACGACGCAAGAAGCTGCAGATTTTTTGAATGTTTCTCGACCTTATTTAATCAAGTTATTGGAGCAAAGGGAAATTCCATATATTAAGGTGGGTTCTCATCGACGGGTTAATTTATTGGACTTAATGAAATATAAAGAAGAGAGGGATAAAAAACGACGGGAGGGAATGAAGGAACTCAGCCAGTTTCTTCAAGAAGAAGGCTTTTACAACGAAGAGGACTAAGGGCTAGAAAAGTAATATGGCTTGTTTGTCCGTTGTGTTAGATTCCTGCGTTATTTATCCTATGCCTCTATGTGATACCTTATTGCGTGCTGCTGAGGCTGAATTATACGAAGTTCATTTTTCACAAGAAATTTTAGATGGTGCAACTCGAAATCTTGTTAAAAAAGGCAGGATGTCAGAAAGTAAAGCTACACGATTTCAGGAAATTATCAAAATTAACTTTCCAGAGGCAATAGTAGAAGTACCTGAAGAGTTAGTTGTAAATATGACAAATCATCCAGGTGACCGTCATGTTATTGCTACAGCGATAATTTCTCAAGCTGAGATAATTGTCACGTCTAACTTGAAGCATTTTCCTCAAGACTCTTTAGAAGCTTATAATATTAAAGCTTGGCATCCTGATGATTTTTTAGTTTATAACTATAATTATTTAGTATGTTAATATTTAATATTATAAATATTTTAGCTGTTTCAAAAACATAGTTTTGATTACAAAGTGGAAGAACTAATTAGTTAAACCCTCTCTTATGATTAAGAGAGAGTTTTTTGAATAGAGATATATTCATTAATAAGACTTAGTAAGATTTTTTTGGTTTTCTAGAAGATACTAAGAAGTTAAATATAATAGTTGTAAATATTGTTAGTAGAAAACAGCCATAGAAGACACCTTGTATTCCAAAAATACCGTAGATAAAACCTCCAAGTATTGGACCAACTGCTCTTCCAAATGATTGAACTGTAACGTTAAGAGCCATAAATCCAGAGCGATAACCGGATGGAGCGATACTAGCTAGCATTGCTTGTAAAGAGGGGAAAACTAATGCTTGAGAACTGCCAAATAAAACGCAGGGAAATATTAGAAACCAAGGATTATGAATAGTGGGAATAATTAATGTAGATAATCCACAGAGAACAAAACCGATACAAACTAATTTTTTTTCTGATATATTTCGTGCTAATAAACCTAACTGGGAAGCGATTATAGCAAAGGCAACTGAATCGAGTGAAAAAATAATTCCAATTTGTGTACTAGAAGCACCTAAAACTTTTCCCGCATAAATGGGAACATAGGAGTAGGAAACACCAAACTCAACAATGAACATCGAGAATATTGTTAATAGTAAGCCAAATACTTTAGGATTATTAATACTTTTTAGAGTATTTATAACGTATGATTTTGTGTTTATTTTTTGAGCACTAGTAGTGTTATAATTCTCAGGTAATTTCAAGCGTGTTGCAATTAAAAATGCGAGTGGAATTGCAAATGCTGATAGCAAGAATACATATCTCCAACTTAATGTTCCTAGCATTCCACCAATTAAAGGATAAATAGCAGAAGCTACACCAATCATTGCAGAATTAAGTCCCATGACTGAAGTCAAGGCTTTTCCACTATATAAATCGCTAATTAAAGCCAACTCTACAGACTCCAAACTTGCTGACCCTAAACCCGATAAAAATCGCCATTCCAGCAAACTACGAAAACTATTAGCAGACGCACATAAAATTCCACCTATTCCAAACACTAATAGCGAAGGAATTAAAACTTTCTTTTTACCAATACGGTCGGCTAAAGTTCCGAAAAATAAAGTACCAATAGTAGTCGGGATTAGAAATGCTGTCATAATTAACCCAACATTTGCGGTGGGAATTCTTAAGTCCTGGGCAATAGTTGGTAAAACTGGATTAATACTGACTATACCAAGAATAGAAACTAATGTTATGCTGATTATCAGTAAAAGTTTTCCATTAATCTGGATATTACTGGGATTATGAGCGTCGAATTTCGTGATTGAGGAAGTCATTGTATTGATGTCCTAAATAGTTAATTATTTCCGGTCTTCGATTTACTTCTTTTCGATGACCTATTGCTTAGTAGAGGAAGAAAGAAGATGTTTATGCAGTTGTAAGGGAAAAATCTTGAAAATCCTAATTTTGCGGCAACACAGCCTCTTCACCCTTCCACGATACCGCTGACGAAAAGGGGATGAAACTAGGGTTAGCTTGGTTGGGGCTAATAATACTGTGAGATTTTCTTTGCAATAGTTGTCTATATATAGGAGTTGTAAAAATCTCTACTCTTTCTTCCCTTGGCTATCTTGGCTACTTGGCGGTTCGCACTCCGTGAACGGCACACTGCGCCAACACGGATAATTTAGGATTGCTATATATGCCTTTGAAGATTTTTCATCTGCAAATGCCCGAACATTGCATAAACCAAAATCCCTCCCCCCTATGAAATAACATGAGCGAAAGAGAAGCTGAAACACAAGCAGCAACAGACTTTCGCTCCACGAAATCATCAAAAATTCCACAAAAAACAACACTAATTCTCAGAGGTATCAAATCATGGACACCAAATTCATGCTGTCAACTGCTCAACTTGCTAACATCGAAACTGGTAAAAAAATTACAATCTTAGGTGCGGGAATTGCGGGTTTAGTCGCAGCCTACGAACTAGAAAAACTGGGTCACTCAGTCGAAATCATCGAAGCAAGTCCTCGCGTTGGCGGTAGAGTTTGGACACATCGGTTTGGTAATCAACCAGACGCACCTTATGCAGAGTTAGGTGCAATGCGTATCCCCGGTTCTCACCAACACACTCTACATTACGTTGAAGAAATGGGCTTAAGCGATAGACTTTGCAAATTTGTTACAGTATTTGAAGAAGAAAACGCCTTTATGAACATGTCCGGAAATATCTTCCAAATGAAAGACGCAGCAAAATTCTTCAACACCCGTTATCCAGAAATTTTTACATCTAACTACAGCGAACAAACAAAATTATTTGCAGCTTGGCTAAAAACCATCGTTAACACCATCTCCCCTGGTAGCTTACGCGACAGCTTAGACCAAGATTTACGCAATCACTTAATGGATGAGTTGGAAAGATTAGACTTAACACCTTATTTTAACGAAGTAGGCGAAACCATTAATTTAAGAGCATTTGTTCAAGATAACCCTGGTTTCCGCGCTCGTTGTAGCAAAGCTTTGGACATGTTCCTAACCGATATCGTAGTTGAAACCAGCGACGATTTGTTACAAATTAAAGGCGGTACTCAATTATTAATCGACCGCTTGGCACAATCTATCAAAGCTCCTATCTACACCAATCAACCAGTAACCGCTATCCGCGTCAAACCTAATTATACTGAAATCGACTACTTAGTAAATGGTGTAAAACAAACCCGTCGTTGCGACTACGTACTCTGTACAATTCCCTTCTCAGTATTGAGAAAAATTGAACTTGAGGGATTTGACTCTAGAAAAATCGATTCCATCAACAACACCGTATATTGCCCAGCTACCAAAGTTGCTTTCCACACTAAAGAAAACTTCTGGGCAAAGCAAGGAATCAGAGGTGGCGCATCTTTTAGCGGTGCGGGTGTTCGTCAAAGTTACTACCCCAGCGTTAAATTTAACCCAGAACGCGGAAGCGTAATGCTCGCAAGCTACACAATTGGCGATGACGCAGACCGTTTAGGTAACATGACCGAACAAGCTCGCCACGAATATGTAAAAGAAGTAGTCAGTAACGTTCACCCCGAATTGCAAGAAGCTGGTATGATTCAAGACGTAGCATCAATCGCTTGGGGTAATTATGAGTGGAGCGCAGGTGGTTGTACTGTACATTGGGGTGAAGAAAATCATACCATCCAATACTTAGAAGCAGCTAGACCTCAAAACACCTTATTCTTCGCTGGAGAACATTGCTCTAAATACCCCGCTTGGTTACAAGGTTCTATCGAGTCAGCTTTAGAAGCTATTTACGATATCGTCTCTCATGAAACTGCTGATACTACCGTTACTTACTCCTTCGCGAGAAAGCAAAATGCTAAAATTCAAAACCGCGAATTTGCGATGGCTGCTTAATAAATAATACAAACAGAAATTTTTGATGATGATTAATTTTAATGGTATCCAAGGTGTTCTGGATACCATTTTTATTTGGGGTATTTTCATCAGCCAAGAAAATCGCTACCTTTATTGTCCATCGCTACAGAGCCTCTTTGCGGATTGAATTATTTGCCTTAATTCGTCACCAGAAATAATTACAGATTCGGCTTCATAACAAAAACCAGACGCTGAAATTACCCAAATTTCGTTTTCAGTCACATTAACTTCTTTAGAGTTAGATATATGCTCCGGTAAATCCCAAGCTTGCATTGCACGAAAAACGTAAATATTAACATCAGCATAAATATCATCAATTCCTTCTCCATTGTTATTATCCTCTTGGCTCTCACAAGGCTGAAAATATCCTTCTCCAACATGAACTCTAATTATAAAAGTTGCATTTTTTTCCTGTGCATAAAGCTTAATCTGTTCGTGTATGAGTTTAAAGCGCTCCATCCCGACATGAGTAAACATTTTCTCTTCGGGTCCAGCAATATCTAACCCAACCGTCCATCTTTGTCCAATTGTTGAAAGCGCTTTTGTGTCATCTTTTATTAATAATTGTTCTGGGTTAGATGCTTCTGTGACTAATCTTTGAGTATTTACTAAGGTAAGAAAACGAATATCAATCTTGTTTTCACAATCAAGCATTTGCCTAAAATTATCAAAGGAGACGCTTCTTGCTAGACTCCCCTGTAGTTCTGCGTAACTGATATTCTGGCGTAATAAATTTTTGATTACAGCTTCAAGAAATCGTTTTTGATTAACGCCTTGTTGCAGATAGCGACGGAATGAATAAACTAGATTATAGTCAGTACCATTGCGTGCAGAAAGTAAGTTTATGACAATATTTTGTGCTGTTTCTACATCAATTACTGGTAATTCTTCATTATCACTAGTAATTATTTGTTCTGCTTGCAGTTGCTTTCTTAATAAATCTCCTTTTAAAGAATCATCCTTAAAGTTAAGCCAAATTAAGATTAAAACTCGCACATAGTCTTCTTTGTATCCCGTAACATCTAAAAGTTCTTCGGGAGTTAGCACGCCATTATAGTGATTATGTATATCAATTCCTGGGTGATTCGTACGCAGTACCCCTTTGATAATAACGCCAATAAGAGTTTTTTCTATTTTAAAATAATATGCCTAAAAAATAACCTTTCTTCGCGCTCAAGCATTAGCCAACATGAAGCTCGCATCATATATATAGCGATTACCGTTTGGGTTAAGTACATCGCATCATAACTGCTCGGTTAAGAATATTTGTAGGTTGGGTTGAGGAATAACGGAAACCCAACCGAAACGTTGTATTTGTTGGGTTTCGTTCCTCAACCCAACCTACGTATTTTTGGATTTTCGGGCAAAACCTTCCAAGTATTGCGACCAATTTGGTTAGTAACTAGCAACTTGGGTTAATACATGTAGAATTTCTGAGTGCATAAACAGACATTAGATACCAGTATTAATGATGGTAACGAACTAGATTGAAAACTATTTGAGAATTTAAATGAGGTATACATGGCATCGAATATAGCTAATAATGGATTAGACCAGGGCTTGAGTCCCTATGCTGCTTTGCAGAAAAACTCGTTAAAACCATTAGAGATAAAAATTAACAGTGGTAGCAGCTGTAGCAATATTATCAGTGATGCAATGCAATCCACTCAAGCATCATTGCAAGAGTTTGCTGCAAAGTCAGATTTTGCTGCTTCAATGAATACAGCTTTTGGTAATAGCGACGTATCAAAGCTCCAACAAAGTTGGTTGAAGGGAAATTTTGGTGATTTACCCCAAATTAATATATCTGGGGAATTAGAGTCAATTGGCGGTTCGGGTGCTTATGCCAGTAAGACTGATACTATTTATTTATCTCAAAGCTTTGTAGAGCGCAATGCTCGGAATGTTGGAGAAATTAAAAGTGTTTTATTAGAAGAAATTGGACATGCGATTGATTTTCGCATTAATCAGCAGGATGCAATTGGAGACGAAGGTGCTATTTTTCAACGAGTAGCTCAGGGATTTTCAATTTCAGACAGCGAATTAGCCAGTTTAAGAGGTAGAAATGATTTTACCTCTTTGGTAATTGATGGGAAGGAGCTTACAATTGAGCGAAGTAGCGTGCAGTTTTCAAACACTATCGATTTATCTCCAGGAACAGGGTATACCAAAAAGCCTGGGGAGTGGAATAATAATGAATTCCCCCGGACGTTAGCTGGTGTAAATGGTGGAGCTGATATTGGTGATTCACCCTATGAACGGAACGCTTTTGCTGCTTCGGGTACAGATTGGTTCGAGCAAAACTTATATGACCAAGAATTGAAGACTTTAACACGCAGTTTAGCTACAGATGGCTTGAATCGCAAGGATATGATTTCGATATTCGAGTCAGTAAAAGACTTTTCTGTAGTTGATAACAATGAGCTTACCGACCTCAATACACTGTTGAATAATAGAGTCGGTTTCTCAATGACAGAAGATGTACGATGGTTGACAAACCAGGTTGTTAAAGGCTCCGCAGTGGATATGAGTTCTAGTCAGTTTCAATCAAGTCTTGTTGACAAATGGTTTTTAGGAAAAGTAGCTCCAAAAGCAAACTTTTATGACAAGAAAAAGAATACAACATATGATTTAAATTATGTGGAAGTCAACGGTAATCTTTTTGGTGACTCCGGGGAAGCAAAAATTGGTGATATTGACCAAGGTGCTTTTTTAGGTGATTGTTCTTTCCTTGCTGCTTTAGGTGCTACTTTTGGTCCTCAAGTTAATGATGGAGGCAATGCTGTAAGTAATGTTATTAATAACATGATTATCGACAACCATGATAATACTTACACGATGAAATTCTTCAAAAATGGAGCTGCCGAATATGTTACTGTTGATAATCGGTTAGCAACTTATAATGGTAAGTTATTTACATCAACAAGTAATGCTAACGAGGTTGATGCAAATAATGCTAATGTTCCGCTTTGGATGCCTTTAGCGCAAAAAGCCTACGCTCAATGGCGTGAATCTTGGGGAGATGGTAGAAGTGGTTACAGCATAGTAGGTAACGGAGCCAGACCAGAAGAACCTCTTAGTTATGTTACGGGGCATAACGTTACTCGGAACATCGAATTCACTTTTTCTACTTTAGATAATGCCTTAAAAAATGGTCAAGCTATTTCAACTGCTAGAGTATCGCCAAATAATACCGACATCATTATTGGTCTGCACGCTTATTCAGTGACTGACGTTTATGTTAATTATGATGGACAACAAAGGGTAGTCGTCCGCAATCCCCATGGTGTTGATGGTGGTTCGATAGCTCGCGGTGACAGTAAAGATGGATTTATTGACTTATCTTTTGATGAATTCCGCCAGCAAATGGATTATGGAGTTGCTATTGCTTAGGGATTTACAAAAAATAAATTATCCCATCTTGTAGTGCGTATCCGTAAGCGGACGCTAGCGCAAACGCGCAGCGTGCCCATAAAGGCTTGCGTCTCGCTCGCTGCTAATTAAAAGTGAGCAAGATGCTCACACTACAAAAAAAATTGGGATATTTTTTTACTTGGAAGCTGCCCACTTGTATCCTGCTTACTAGAAATCTGCTGTAGTTGATTATTGATTATTGATTATTGAGAATATTGACTATAAATCGTAGCCCCTCCCCGTAAACGGGGAGTCACCGTTAGGGGTGGGGTTTGTTTGGTTGGGACTAATAATACTGTGAGGCTTTTCTTTGCAATAGACCGCTATATATACCTTTGAAGATTTTTAATCTGAGGAATGCCCAAGATTTGCATAAACCAAAATCCCTCACCCCTAAGAAATAACATAAGCGAAAGAGAGGCTGAAACACAAGCAGCAAGACACTTTCGCCCCACGAAATCATCAAAACTTTCACCACTAACAACACTTATTCTAAGAGGTATCAAATCATGGACACCAAATTCATGCTGTCAACTGCTCAACTTGCTAACATCGAAACTGGTAAAAAAATTATAATCTTAGGTGCGGGAATTGCGGGTTTAGTCGCAGCCTACGAACTAGAAAAACTGGGTCACTCAGTCGAAATCATCGAAGCAAGTCCTCGCGTTGGTGGTAGAGTTTGGACACATCGGTTTGGTAATCAACCAGACGCACCTTATGCAGAGTTAGGTGCAATGCGTATCCCCGGTTCTCATCAACACACTCTACACTACGTTGAAGAGATGGGATTAAGCGACAGACTTTGCAAATTTGTTACAGTATTTGAAGAAGAAAACGCTTTTATGAACATGGAAGGTAATATCTTCCAAATGAAAGACGCAGCAAAATTCTTCAACACCCGTTATCCAGAAATTTTTACATCTAACTACAGCGAACAAACAAAATTATTTGCAGCTTGGCTAAAAACCATCGTTAACACCATCTCCCCCGGTAACTTACGCGACAGCTTAGACCAAGATTTACGCAATCACTTGATGGACGAGTTGGAAAGATTAGACTTAACACCTTATTTTAACGCAAACGGTGAAACCATTAATTTAAGAGCCTTTGTTCAAGGCAACCCTGGTTTCCGCGCTCGTTGTTCTAAAGCTTTAGACATGTTCCTCACTGACATCGTAGTTGAAACCAGCGACGATTTGTTACAAATCAAAGGCGGAACACAACTTTTAATCGACCGCTTGGCACAATCCATCAAAGCTCCTATCTACACCAATCAACCAGTAAACGCTATCCGCGTTCGTTCCAATTATACCGAAATCGACTACTTAGTAAACGGTGTAAAACAAACCCGTCGTTGCGACTACGTACTCTGTACAATTCCTTTCTCCGTCTTGAGAAAAATTGAACTCGAAGGATTTGACTCCAGAAAAATCGATTCCATCAACAACACCGTATATTGCCCAGCGACAAAAGTAGCATTCCATACTAAAGAAAACTTCTGGGCAGAACAAGGAATAAGAGGTGGCGCATCTTTTAGCGGTGCGGGTGTTCGTCAAAGTTACTACCCCAGCGTTAAATTTAACCCAGAGCGCGGAAGCGTAATGCTCGCAAGCTACACAATTGGCGATGACGCTGACCGTTTAGGTAACATGACCGAACAAGCTCGCCACGAATATGTAAAAGAAGTAGTCAGTAATGTACACCCCGAATTGCAAGAAGCTGGTATGATTCAAGACGTAGCATCAATCGCTTGGGGTAATTATGAATGGAGCGCAGGTGGTTGTACTGTACACTGGGGTGAAGAAAATCATACCATCCAATACTTAGAAGCTGCTAGACCTCAAAACACTTTATTCTTCGCTGGTGAACATTGCTCCAAATACCCAGCTTGGTTACAAGGTTCTATCGAATCAGCTTTGGAAGCCATCTACGATATCGTTTCTCACGAAGCTGTAGATACCACCGTTACTTACTCCTTCGCGAGAAAGCAAAACGCTAAAATTCAAAACCGCGAATTGGCGATGGCTGCTTAATAAATAATACAGAAATTTTTGATGATGATTAATTTTAATGGTATCCAAGGTGTTCTGGATACCATTTTTATTTGAGTTTTCTCATATTGTTCGACCAATTTGCATAAACCAAAATACCTCCCCCCTATGAAATAACATAAGCGAGAGAGAGGCTGAAACACAAGCAGCACAATCACTTCGCTCCAAGAAATCATCAAAAATTCCACTAATTACAACACTAATTTCCAGAGGTATCAAATCATGGACACCAAATTCATGCTGTCAACTGCTCAACTTGCTAACATCGAAACTGGTAAAAAAATTACAATCTTAGGTGCGGGAATTGCTGGATTAGTCGCAGCCTACGAACTAGAGAAACTAGGTCACGAAGTAGAAATCATCGAAGCAAGTCCTCGCGTTGGTGGTAGAGTTTGGACACATCGGTTTGGTAATCAACCAGATGCTCCCTATGCAGAGTTAGGTGCAATGCGGATTCCCGGTTCTCATCAACACACTCTACACTACGTTGAAGAGATGGGCTTAAGCGACAGACTTTGCAAATTCGTTACAGTATTTGAAGAAGAAAACGCCTTTATGAACATGGAAGGAAACATCTTCCAAATGAAAGACGCAGCGAAATTCTTCAACACCCGTTACCCAGAAATTTTTACATCCAACTACAGCGAACAAACAAAATTATTTGCGGCTTGGCTAAAAACCATCGTTAACACCATCTCTCCCGGTAACTTACGCGACAGCTTAGACCAAGATTTACGCAATCACTTAATGGATGAGTTGGAAAGATTAGACTTAACACCTTATTTTAAGACAAACGGTGAAACCATTAATTTAAGAGCATTTGTTCAAGATAACCCCGGTTTTCGCGCTCGTTGTTCTAAAGCTTTGGACATGTTCCTAACCGATATCGTAGTTGAAACCAGCGACGATTTGTTACAAATCAAAGGCGGAACACAACTTTTAATCGACCGCTTGGCACAATCCATCAAAGCTCCTATCTACACCAATCAACCAGTAACCGCTATCCGCGTTCGTTCCAATTATACCGAAATCGACTACTTAGTAAACGGTGTAAAACAAACCCGTCGTTGCGACTACGTACTCTGTACAATTCCTTTCTCCGTCTTGAGAAAAATTGAACTCGAAGGATTTGACTCCAGAAAAATTGACTCCATCAACAACACCGTATATTGCCCAGCAACAAAAGTAGCATTCCACACTAAAGAAAACTTCTGGGCAGAACAAGGAATCAGAGGTGGTGCATCTTTTAGCGGTGCGGGTGTTCGTCAAAGTTACTACCCCAGCGTTAAATTCAACCCCGAACGCGGTAGTGTAATGTTAGCAAGCTACACAATTGGCGATGACGCTGACCGTTTAGGTAACATGACCGAACAAGCTCGCCACGAATATGTAAAAGAAGTAGTCAGTAACGTTCACCCCGAATTGCAAGAAGCTGGTATGATTCAAGACGTAGCATCAATCGCTTGGGGTAATTATGAGTGGAGCGCAGGTGGATGTACTGTACATTGGGGTGAAGAAAATCATACCATCCAATACTTAGAAGCTGCTAGACCTCAAAACACTTTATTCTTCGCTGGTGAACATTGCTCCAAATACCCAGCTTGGTTACAAGGTTCTATCGAATCAGCTTTGGAAGCCATCTACGATATCGTTTCTCACGAAGCTGTAGATACCACCGTTACTTACTCCTTCGCGAGAAAGCAAAACGCTAAAATTCAAAACCGCGAATTGGCGATGGCTGCTTAATAAATAATACAGAAATTTTTGATGATGATTAATTTTAATGGTATCCAAGGTGTTCTGGATACCATTTTTATTTGAGTTTTCTCATCATATGCTTCCATCATTTTCCTCTCTTGTTTCGCGCTCGTGCTACCAGCAGAGATTTAATTTTCCTTTAAGAATTAGACATTTGGGGAGCAGGTTTTGAGGTTGACACGCAGAAAATTACGTATGACTCTCTGATAAATATTCGCTCTCCTCAAAATCGTTCGATGGAAATATTAGACCCTATCATAAGAGAAAGAGTGGCATCCATTATTATAGAACTACTAGGTGGAGTATGGCAGATTTAATACAACAAGAAAAGCTTTTTGTCCAAGACGACGTTACCACTCGTTTAAGCAAGATAGCTGCGTATAACCAACAAATACCTCCCGAATAAACATCTTCGCGCTCATGTGCGTATTTTATCGCTAACTCTGTTTTTCCAACACCCCCCATCCCAGCAACAGCGGATATTGCATGTGATTTTGCTCGTAAAGCAGAGAGTGAATTTTTACCAACTCTTGAGAGCGTCCGATAAAATTCTTCGTTCCTTGGGGAGGAATGTATTTTACTGGTTCAATTTATCGTTGTGGTTGATGAATTGTCTGTAACCCATACCATCGGCAGTTTTCACGCGAATATAGGGATAATCATTACCATTTAATAGATTACATGGTAGTTTCAGGGCTATATTTTTTGATTATTGTCAATTAATTTAAAATAATAATGACTATATATCAATGCATTCAGGAATTTGTGATAATGATAATCCCTATATTTGTGCTGATTGTTTGCAAGAGAGCGAATTCTAGCGTCAACTGCGAAGAATAGCACCTGATAAAATAAAAGGTGGGGAGATGATTTTCTATTTTAACGGTTGCTTTCTATCTAGCGAACACAGAAACGGTTAACTGAATAATCGCTTTTGACCAAGACTGCATAATTTTTTCTGTTAACTCTACTGTAAATACATCAACTATTAACACAATCATCATCAGGAGCAATCAAATGTCTACCAATAACACATCCGCACAATTAAATTCTCAAGTGTCCGACTTAGTTGAATTAAACGATAGCGATTTAGAATTAGTAACAGGTGGAAGTGGACACCACAAACATAACAAACGCGAACATTACAAACACGAACACAAACACAATAAAAAACACCAACCTATCGTTATTATCATCAAAAAGCACAAATTTTAATCATCTCAAATAAAAACTGCATAATTTGTTTGTGCTGTACCTATAGATAAGTATAGAAGGCATTCAAGCAATGACCTTTAAAAACACAGAATTATCTGTGTATCACACAAACAACTATAACGAACCTATATATTTAAAATACGGGGACTTACCCCAACTCAACCCAGTCATAACGGCTGGGTTTTTGAGTTTTTGTTGCATTGGACAGCATTTCAGACATTTTTAGTTACCAAAATAACCCGTAAAAGTTCTCAACTTACTGGCAACAGCAATGTATCCTCTATCTCAAGACGCACCTCTCGACTTACGTAACGACTGCGATTGAGGCAATTAATTAGTAACTTGTTTGCATTGCCGCCCGTGCCTATTCATATCATTCCATGCAATCCCACAATCAAAATTGGGCTTTTTTTATACAGACAGCAGAAACTGCATACTTAACAGTTCGTTGGCGATATTTTAGTGTAAACACCTCTTCCCAACTTAATTTGTTAATAAAATGAGTGTAGAAATCGTCTGGAGGTGCTGTGATGGCTTCACCGTTTCCGGGGATGAACCCCTATTTAGAAAATCCGTTATTTTGGTCAGAAATTCATAATTTGCTTATAGCAGCTATTTTCCGGAAGTTGAACCCTCAGTTGCGTCCTAAATATAAAGTTGCGATTGAAAAGCGTGTATACCAGACATTTGATGAAGATTCGCTTTTGGTTGGTGTTGCCGATGTCGCAGTACAGAGTACGCAAAAAACACCTTTACCACAAAAAACAAGTACTGTTGTTGTATTACCATCAGTCGAAGCTGTGACAGTTGATGTGACTATGCCTGAAACTATCAAAGAAACATATTTAGAAGTACGAGATGTTTCGACACAAGAGGTCGTAACTGTAATTGAAATTCTTTCTCCTAAGAATAAGCGTCCAGGGGAAGGACGAAATGCGTATACAAAAAAGCGGTTACAAGTGTTAGGGAGTTATACTAATTTAGTTGAAATTGATTTATTACGAGATGGTAAACCAATTCAGCAAGTACAAAATAACTTTCAAACTCATTATAGAATTTTGGTCAGCCGTACGTCTACACGTCCAAAAGCTGATTTATACGCATTTAATTTACAAAATCTTATTCCTTCTTATTACTTACCTTTACGTGAAAGTGATACTGAGCCTTTACTAGATATGCAAGCGTTAATTAATGAATTATACGATGAAGGTAATTATGATTTAGTAATTGACTATACTCAAGAACCTGTACCCCCACTGTCACAAGAGAACGCTATGTGGGTTGATGAGGTTTTAAAGGAGCAGGGATTGAGGTAAGTAACAAATTAAAATCAAGGGATTGAAAAAAGTCTCAAAAAAGCTGACACTAAATAAATCTACATATAAAAAGAAAAATGGCAACTTATTTAGTAACTGGTGCAAATCGAGGAATTGGCTTGGAATTCTGTCGTCAATTGAAAGAACGTGGGGACACGGTTATTGCTGTCTGTCGTTCTGCTCCTGACGAATTAAAGGATTTGGGGGTAAGAATTGAAGCTGGTGTCGATATTACGAATGATGTTTCGGTAGCCAATTTGGTTGAAAACATTAAGGATTTACCTTTGGATGTTTTGATTAATAATGCTGGAATTTTGGAAAAAGTAACTCTGGATAATTTAGATTTTGAAAGTATCCGTCACCAGTTTGAGGTAAATGCGATTGGAACTTTAAGGATTACTCGTGCTTTACTTTCTAATTTAAAAAATGCCTCGAAAGTAATTATCATGACTAGCCGTATGGGTTCTATTGAAGATAACACTTCGGGAGGCTATTATGGTTATCGGATGTCTAAGGTCGCTGTATCTATGGCTGGAAAATCTTTGTCCCATGACCTTAAACCCAAAGGAATTTCTGTTGCTATTTTGCACCCTGGACTTGTACAAACTCGTATGACTGGTTTTACAAGTTCTGGTATTACTCCAGAAGAGTCGGTTAAAGGATTGTTAAAACGAATTGATGAGTTAAATTTAGAAAATACGGGTACTTTTTGGCATAGTAATGGGGAAGTATTACCTTGGTAAATTTGTTATATAAGGGATTTCAGGTAAGTTAAGTATAATTGGAATTCAGGTGAGTGAAATATAATTGGAATTCAGGTGGGTGAAATATAATTGGGCGGGCAAGGATGCCCACCCCACAAGAGTATTGATATCAAATTGGTGCTTTGTATTTACTCTTCTTTACTTTCTGATTGGGATGTTTGTAATTGTTGAACTACATCAAGCGTTAAGCCAGTATATTCTACAACTAATTCAACAGAAGGTTCGAGGGAGAGTTCTTTGGGACTCAATTTAGTCAAGGTTATTGGTTTACCTAATAACCAAGTAGCGAAATCACTAGGAAAATTTTCTGCCAAAAACTTACAGGTGTTATCAAACATGAAAAAATTTTATCGTCTTTTATGAGCAGTACTACATGCTTAAATCAAGGCTAAATATATCATAATAACAATCTAATAATTAATAAAACCTTTCCCAAAAATATACACTGTACAAAAATACTTAATTTTTATTGTATAAATTTTCAAACATAAGTGATGTTTTTATACAGTAAAAGTATGCTTATTTTTTAGCAAGCTATTTATTCAAACTAAAATCACAAATTCCAAACCCCATGATACGAACATTAGCAATTACAGAAGCAATTACTAGCTTGACGGATGCAGAAAACCGATTTGGTCTCACTCGTATTGAAAATGACCAGTTTTTCCCAGAATGGTATGAAGCATTACCAGAAATTACCGACGAGGAAAAAGTTTCTTTAGATGTTGTAAGACGTAGATATCTTTATCACCGTTCTGAAGGTGATTTGCTGGAGGGTACAGTTATGCTGTTATTAGTATCACCAATACTTGCACTTGCTGGATTTTATGACCCACCTTTTAGAATTAAGGCTGAATCATCAGTGGAACTGGTACTGGATGATGGGGAGGAAATATTACGTGGCCGTATTGATGTTTTAGTTCTGCAAAATCAGTTTTGGGTTATGGTGTTAGAGTCTAAAAAAACAACTCTTTCGGTTTGGTCTGCATTACCCCAAGGTCTTGCTTATTTAATGGCTAATCCTCACCCCGATAAACCTGTATTTGGTATGCTGACAAATGGGGACGACATTTTATTTGTCAAAGTAACTCAAACAAATATACCTCAGTATGACCTTTCAAGAGTTTTTGCTCCGTTTACATCGGCAAAAGAACTATATAGTGTTTTCCAAATTATCAAGCGTATTGGTGAAATTATTATCCCATAACTCTTAAAGGTAAACAATTTTAATCACTAAAGCTGGTCTACCTTTTGCTTGACTTAAATGTTTGACTTCAATCGGAGAATGGAAATGGAACAATAACAACATCTCCTCTTACAAATTCTTCCATACAGCATCTTCCTCTGGTCTTAACCAATCTTTTTGTAGGGATGATTCACTCATAATAGTGATTTCTCGTATTTCTCGTGCCTGATGCTTGGTTTGCAAAAACTGGACAAAATCTAAAATTTCCTGCAATAAAGGTTCTGGTAATTTTTCTATTTCTTGTGTAATTTGTTCTTTAATTGTCATTATCTCACCTTGTGTTTACAGCATCTTAATTTAATTTTAGGTTTGAATGAAGCACAATTAAACTTATTGCTCAGCTTAAGTAGTTAAAGTCCTCTCAATGCGACGGTCGGGAATGAGCCACATGACTGCAACCAAAACGTAAAGTCCACAGGAAAACCATGAGTTAACAAAAGAAAGTAAAATTGCCAAGGTATAAAATATTATTGATATTTTGCCCTTGAAATCTCGACCGAGTGCGGCTGCTAAGGCAGAATCTTTACCATGATAAGCAATGAGGATACGAGTAAGAATAAAATAAGCGAGCGCGGCAAAAAATAGTATTACGCCATAAAGTGCAACTGGTATTGCAGCAAAGTTATTCTCACCCATCCATCCCGTAGCGAAGGGAATTAATGATAACCAAAACAGCAGATGCAAGTTAGCCCACAGGATATTTCCATTAACATGTCGAACCGCTTGTAACAGATGATGATGGTTATTCCAGTAAATACCGAGGTAAATAAAACTAAGCACGTAGCTTAGGAATACTGGGATTAATGGACGCAGTGCAGCTAAGTCAGACCCATGTGGTACTTTTATTTCTAGTACCATGATGGTGATAATAATAGCTATTACACCATCACTAAACGCTTCTAGCCTCCCTTTCCCCATCTTCTATGTACTCCTTCTTTACTAGAGTAATACAATAAGTATAAGTATTAAATAACCATAATTTGAGATTAATCAGGGGAATATTATGGTAAGTTTATTTGACAAACTTGGTGGTACTGCTGCTATTGACTTAGCAGTTGAGAAATTCTACGAGCGAGTTTTGCAGGATGACCGAATCAAGCATTTTTTCGCAAATGTGGATATGGTGAAGCAACGGGCACACCAGAAAGCTTTTCTCACCTACGCTTTTGGTGGGACAGATAAATATGATGGTCGCTACATGCGAGAAGCTCACAAAGAATTGGTGGAAAAGCATGGTTTACGTAGCGAACACTTTGATGCAGTCGCAGAGGATTTAATGGAAACCTTAAAAGAAATGGGGGTTTCCGAAGAACTCCGAGCTTCAGTTGCGGCGGTCGCTGCTGCTCCCCAACATAAAAAAGACGTCCTGAATCAGTAGCAAAAGACAGGTGGTTCTAAAAAATCGCCAAATTTTAGAACTACCCATAGTTGTTTCAATACTGCTCGGTTAAGAAAATTTGTAGGTTGGGTTATCCGAAGCGGACGCTACGCGAACGTGCCTCAACCCAACCTACGTATTGTCTACTTTTTAAGCAAAACCTTCGCAGTATTGATAGTTGTTTGCGGTTCGCAGTTAAAAGAAAAGCAGCAGAAACCTACACAAGTTAAATTTTCTTAATAAAGAATATTACAGCCTTTCCCCGGACACAAGGAGAGGTTTGGAGAGAGGTCTTTTTGTCAACTTTGCGTATGAAGCAACATTCTCTAAGCAAATCATCAATTTTTGAGCTAAAACTTCGACATTTGGCTCACCGAGCATACCTAAATGTGTCCCAGGTACTTCGTGAATTTCTATTCCTTCCCTAGCGAAATCCTTCCAACCTCGGTGGTTTACATACTGACACCATCTCAAAACTTCTTTGGTAGTAAATAGAGTTACCTGTCCAGAATAAGGTTGTGGTGAATAGTTCGCCATTGTCGTCTGCTTCATAGCCTCGATAAACTCCATATTATATGGGTTTGAATCTTCAGAAACACTCTGGTCACACCACAAATCATATTTGCTGCTAGGTTTACCAGTAATAGCAGCCTGAAACCAATCTAGTTTAGCCAGAGCATAATCATATTTATCTCGCAGAGATAATTGTAGTAGAGTACGTAAGTAAGCATAAACTGTACGAAATCGCGAGGGTTGACTAATATACAGTTCGGGAGAGTAGGTATCAAACATTGCGAGTAGGTCTACCTTTTCACCTTGAGCAACTAACTGCCGAGCCATCTCAAAAGCAATTGTCCCTCCACTAGAGAAACCTGCCAACAAATAAGAACCATTGGGTTGAACTGTTCGTATTTCTTGAATGTAGTGAGATGCCATCTCCTCAACGCTACTGTGAAGGGCTTGTTTACCATCAAGTCCTTGTGCTTGCAGTCCGTAAATAGGTTGTTCAGAACCCAGGTAGCGAACTAAGGTTTGGTAACCAATCACATTTCCACCAAGTGCGTGAATAAAAAATAAAGGAGTTTTAATGCTACTACTATCGCTACTACCAGCTTGGATAGGTACTAAAGAAGACCAAGAAATATTATTTTGTTGATTGAGAATAATCGCTAATTGTTCGATTGTCGGAGCTTGAAACAGGGTAGCTAGGGGAAGTTTTTGAGCAAATATTTTTTCTACTTGTGCAAATAATTTCACTGCTAGGATTGAATGTCCTCCTAAATCAAAGAAATTATCAGTAATTCCAATCGGTTGTACACCCAAAACTTCTTCCCAAATTTCTTTCAATTGCTGTTCTACCCTATTAGTCGGAGCGATAAAAACTTTTTCATAGTCTTTTTCAAAATCTTGTCTTATTTGGTCGGGAACAGGTAATGCACGACGGTCTACTTTAGCATTTTGTGTTAATGGGATATGCTCAATCGTCATAAAGACAGAAGGTATCATGTATTCTGGCAATTTCTCTTGCAGAAAACGTCGCAATTCCTTCATTGAAGGTGCAGATTGCTGATTTACTACAACATATGCCACCAGTCGTTTATTTCCTGGCTCATCTTCCCGTGCCATTACTACTGCTTCTTGTACAGATTTGTGTTGTGCAAGGACAGTCTCAATTTCTCCTAGTTCGATGCGGAAACCACGAATCTTTACTTGGTGGTCAATTCGACCAAGAAATTCAATGTTTCCATCTCCTTGATAACGGGCTAAGTCACCTGTTTTATAGAGTTTTTCTAAACTCTCAAGTGAATTTTTTATATCATCTTTTATCTCATCTTTTGTTCTTCTAACTTCACCTTTTATAAAGGGGTTAGGAATAAATTTTTGTGCAGTTAGTTCAATTTGATTTAAATAGCCAGAAGCAAGACATTCTCCACCGATATATAGCTCTCCAGTTACACCAACAGGACAGGGATTGAGATAAGAATCAAGGATGTAATATTTTGCATTTTGAATTGGTTTACCATAGGGGATACTGACCCAATGAGGTTCGACTTTCTCTATTGGATAGTAATTAGACCATACTGTTGCTTCTGTGGCTCCCCCCAGACTAATTACTTCCACACCAGGAAAAGTGGTTTTTAGCTGGTCAGGTAGTGTTACAGGTATCCAATCACCACTCATAAAGACTAGTCTTAGTTGTGGATTAGTAGCTGCAACTTGAGGGAACAGAGGAGCTAGTTGTTGCAGTGCTGGTGGAGCTGAATCCCAAAATGTGATTGGTTCGTGACAAAGGATGTGTAATAAATTTTCCGGTTCGCGAATATCATGCTTAGACACAACTCGAATGGAACCACCTGCTGCAAGAAGACCAAAAATGTCATAAACTGATAGGTCAAAACATAAAGATGTTATAAACAAAACCCTATCTGTTTCATTCACTTTAAATGTCTTGTTAACCCATTCAATCAGGTTAATGACGGGTTGATGACGAACAACAACTCCTTTGGGTGTTCCTGTAGAACCAGATGTAAAAATTACATAAGCAGTATCATCTGAGCTTCCTGATAAAACTAAATTTTCTGTTGAGAGTAATTCTAATATGCTACTATTCCATACTTTTACATTGCCATATGATTCCCCAATAGATTCATCTAAACAAATTAAGTGCTGTAGTTGGGGAAGCTGGGATTCTAGCTGTTGAATATTAGACAACAGAGTAGTTTGCGTGACTATGCAATTAATTCCTAGGGAGGAAAGAAGTAATTGAATGCGTGCTTGAGGGAAACTTGGTTCTAAGGGTACATAAGCACCACCAGCTTTAAGTATTCCTAGGACTGCTGGAATCATCTCTAATGAGCGTTCCATATAAACCGCAACTAATACACCTGCTTTTACTCCTAGTTGCTTGAGGTGATGTGCTAACTGGTTTGCTTTACAGTTTAGTTCTCGGTAGGTTAGTTGCTGATTGTCAAAAACGACGGCAATAGCATCTGGTGTTTTTTCTACTTGCAATTCAAATAGCTGATGGATGCAAAGTTGTCTATTATAGTCGGTTTCTGTCTGATTCCACTCCATCAGCATTTGATACCGTTCATCTACTGTTAACAGTGGTAATTCTCCTAGATTTTGCCAAGGTTCAACAGCGATGCTTGATAATAAAGTTTGAAGATGTCCCAGCATTCGCGAAATTTTGGTATCATTAAAACTTTGCTGGTCATATTTGAGCTTGAGAACAAGTTCTGACCCCCGTAAGCAAGCAATGTTAAGGGAAAGTTAGTCTGCTCTTCCAGCCGAAAATGCAAATTTTTCCATCTGCTACCACGAGATTGCAAGACAGTATTTAAGTCTTGATTTTCAAACACCACGATACTGTTAAATAATGGTGTGTTTACGGTCATCTCGCTGCAACTTTGAATATTGTATAAAGGAGTATGCTCGTAATTTCGCAACTCAACCCATTGCGACCGCAATTCTTTAAGCCAAGGTATAAGTGATTTATCGGGTGATACACAGAAGCGTACTGGTAGAGTATTGATTAATAATCCCACCATCGACTCCGAACCAGCTACAGATGAATGACGACAAGCTCTAGTTGCACCAAAAACAACATCAGTTTCACCGCTATAGCGACTGAGCAACAAAGCCCAAGCACCCTGCACAATAGTATTAAGAGTTATTTGATGTTCTTGTGCTAAGGACTCCAACATCTGAGTTATTTTCTTTGATAGTCGGATTTCTTGCTGTCCAAAACCGCTTTTGTCACTAGGGATTGTATCTACTAATAAAGGAGTTGGAGCGCTAAAGCCTTTAAGTAATTTTCGCCAATAGTCTTCAGATTTAGACCAATCTTGTTGCTGTAGCCATTGAATATGGTCTTGATAAGAAGGAGGTTGTGGGAGATATAAGTCCTTTCCACAACAGAAAGCATCGTAAAATTTGAAGACTTCTTCCAAAACTATAGTAAAAGACCGACCATCTAATATCGCATGATGAAAAGTCCAAACTAACTGGTAGGAAGATTCGCTAACTTTAAACAATGCTAGACGCATCAATGGCGGTATATTTAAATCAAAATCAAGTGTACGGTCGCATTGAAGATAAGCTTCTAGTTTTGCCGATTGCTCTTCGTCCGACAAACCACACCAATCTTGCAGTTCCCAAGGAATTTCCACTTGTCGATGTACCCATTGTAGTGGTTCCCTATTGTTGCTTTGCCAATCAAAGCTCGTTCTTAATACCGGATGCCTTTTTGTGACTCTGTTCCACGCTTGTTGAAGTGCTGAAATATTGAGTTTTTCTTGTATCAAAAAAATTATCTGTTCTATATCCACTCCAGATTGTTGAGCATACAAACTATTGAAGAGCATTCCTTGTTGTAAGGGTGAAAGTCGGTATGAGTATTCCATATATTCTGCTTTATGGCTAGTTATGTTTATAAATTGTTTTGAACGACAAGTTGATTTTAAATGCTCAGTCAAACTAAATTAGTCAAACCACAACAGTAGATGCACTAGTATCAGTTGCCCTCGGCAACAAATGGTATAAATTGTTTCTAGTATATATTAGGTAGCGCTTTTCTTTTTAACTTAATTATGAAATTAACAGTAAATTAAAAGAATTTTTATACAGATAATATGAAGAAGCAATATCTTTCTTAAAGATTAGCCAAAGCTATACAAAAGGTATACATTTTATATATACCGTTGACAAAAAAACTTTTATTTGATAATATATATAACCAACAATTAAGGAACTATTGGTACAACAACAGCAGGTGGAGAAGAATTAGGATTTTGTGCTGATGGGGTTGAATTTGCTGATGTATTAGGAGATGATGTATTAGGAAGAGTTCGGTTAACTTTGAATTCAACTGAATTTTGTGAATTCAAGGCATTTTGTGCTTCATTGCGAGCATTAATTGCTTGTTGATAATCTGGCTTTAACTTAATTGCGCGGTCATAAGATTTAATAGCTTCTTGATAGCGCTTTAAACTCAATAAAACATTACCTTTAGAAAACCAACTTTCTGGATGGTTATTCCGATAACGAATTGCTCTATCATAGGAATTTAGAGCATCTTGATATCGATTCAAAATAAAAAGTGAATTTCCCCGATTATACCAAACCAAATAATTATTACGTCTGAGTTCAATCGATTTATTATAAGATTCGACTGCTTCTTCGTAACGTTTGACTTGATGTAGTGCCCAACCACGACTAGACCATGCTTGAGAGCTACTAGGATTATATTTAACTACTTGACTAAAAGATTCTACTGCTTCTGGGTAGCGTTGCAAAGTAATTAAAACATTGCTTCTAGAAGACCAAGCTTGGTAATAATCTGGCTTATATTGCACAGCCTTATCGTAAGCATTAAATGCATCTTGATAACGCTGCAAATTAACCAACGCATTTCCGCGATTATACCAAGCTTTTTCATAACTTGGTTTAATTTCTATAGTTTTATCATAGGCTGCAATAGCTTCATCATAGCGTTTTAAACTATGCAGTACCAAACCTTTATTATACCATGCTTCATGAAAGTCTTTTCTGAATTCAATGGCTTTATCAAAAGATTTTATAGCATCGTCATATCGTTTTAAACTACTTAAAGCATTACCCCTAGCATTCCAAACATCTGGGGAATTATTTTCTAATTCTAAAGCTTTATCAAAAGAAGAAACAGCCTCAGTATAACGCTGCAAATCATTTAGAGCCAAACCACGTCCCATCCAAGCTTCTAAGTAATCGGGTTGGATTTGGATTGCTTTATCATAAGCAGCAAGCGCTTCTTTATCTCTATTTAATTTATATAATGTTTTACCTTGACCATTCAAAGCTTGGGCATAATCTGGTCTAATTTCCAGTGCTTTTTCGTATATAGCAAGTGCTTCCTTATAGCGCTGCAAATCCTGTAGAGTATTTGCTTGGTTATATAAACCAGTAGCATTGACTGAATTAACTGCATTAAAAGTAAAAACTGAAGCTATTGCCCCTAAACCTAGTAAGGTAAAGCCTAACAGCAATTTTTTCGGGTTAAATTTACGAATTTTAATTTTATTGAGAGAATTAACTGGCTGTGGATTAATTAAAGCGACGGTACTGGGATTGGGAGCTTTTAACTCCTTTAGTGCTTGCAAAACTTCCTTAGCTGAAGGGTAACGTTGCCGAAAATCGTAACGCACCATTTTATCGATAATTGCAGCTAAATCTGTATCCACTTGAGCTTGATTTTGCCAAACGATTTCATCAGTATCAACATCCTTCGTCAGTTGTTCTGGAGGTAATCCCGTTAACGCTTGAATTGCAATAATTCCCACAGCATAAATATCGCTACTAAATCTGGGATTGCCGTTTGCTTGTTCGCTAGGGGTATATCCTGGAGTCCCAATAGCAACCGTAAACTTGGATTTTCCTTGGGGGGTAACAACCTGAGTAGAAATTTGTTTGACCGCACCAAAATCAATAAGAACTAATTTACCATCTTTGTCGCGTCTGAGTATATTTCGTGGGTTAATATCGCGATGAATTACGTTTTGCTCGTGGACAAATTCTAAAATCTCCAAAATTTCTACCACAAGTGTAATAACATCCTCTTGACTCAGGACTTTCCCCGGTGTTAATTCTTGACTGAGGTCGTGTCCAACAATAAATTCCTGTACAAGATAAAATTCTTGATTTTCCTCGAAGTAAGCTAATAATTGAGGAATATTTTTGTTAGTACCTAGACGATAAAGGACTTGAGCTTCCGTGTCAAATAAACGCCTAGATGTTTGTAATGTTTCCGGGTCGCTAGCTTGCGGCTTTAGCTTCTTGACCACACACTGAGGAGTACCAGGCAATTGAGTATCATTCGCGACAAAGGTTTGACCAAATCCTCCGCCCCCCAAGTGGCTAATAATTTCGTAACGTCCAGCAAGTGTGTTCTTGTGCATTTGCTTTGCTTAGTTTAGTGCGGTGCGTGCTGATTTTAATCTTGCCATATGGGAGGGGAGTGGGGAGTGGGGAGTGGGGAGTGGGAAATGGGGGAGATGGGGAAGATGAGAAAGTTACCAATTACCAATTACCAATTACCAATTACCCATTACCAATTACCAATTACCATTTACCAAATGACGGATTTTTGACAAAAAATGATTCCTATTAGTGACAACGTTTTTCTTTTTACTCGCAAAAGACCAATTGTTACTTATTCTCTGATTGGTGTTAATGTTTTCCTGTTTCTCTGGGAACTTATACTGGAATTCAATGGTCAATTGGGAACTTTTGTTAATACTTGGGGTTTGGTTCCTGCACAAATTAGCGCTGCTGCCTCTAATTTAGTCGCTGGTAACTCTGCGGCTGGAATACTATTTTTTTGGCGTTCGATATCTCTTGTTACGGGGATGTTTATTCATGCTAGTTTTAGCCAAATTATAGCAAATGTACTTTTTTTATGGGTTTTTGGTCAAACTCTCGAAAAAGTTCTTGGAGGTGGGAGGTTTGTAGTTTTTTACTTGCTTTGTGGGATTATGACTGGGGTTGTGCAAATTTTGGCGGAGCCTAGTTTAAATGTACCGCTAATTGGAGCTAATGGTGCAATTGCTGCGATTTTGGGTGCTTATATACTAAAGTTTCCAAAAGTGAAAATTTATACAGTTATACCGTTGCTAATCGTATTTATTCCAGTGGATATACCTGCTTTTTTATATATTTTTTTGTGGCTGTTACAACATTTTATTTTCTGGATTGGTAGCCTAGAAATCCCTAATGGTGCTAACTCATTTAGTCTTGGCTATTGGTCTCACTGTGCTGGTTTGGTTATTGGCGCGACAACTATGGCACAGTTACAACGTCGTTAGTTAATACCATTTAGTTGATATCATATTTTACAATACAAAAACCCGGCCATAATGACCGGGTCTTTGTAGGGGCAAATAAACTCCCTAGGTTACATATAAAGTTTGGCTATAGTGGAATTGTCGTTCTATTGATGAATACAACCTCTACTGGGTCTATTCCGGACAAAATCCAATTTTTGTTTGGTTCATTTTCCAGCGTATCTTACACATCAATTTGTGTTCCTGCACAGTCTACTAACAGAAATCAGAAGTGTCAATAGGGTTTCAGGCATTATCAGCTTTAGTTTGTAAATTAGAGCAGGAAAAAGGGGATTTTAGCCACGTGTAGTATAACCAGGCGGGCAAGGATGCCCACCCCACAAGAGTTTAGAGGTATACTCAAAAAAATAAACCTATAAATGTTGTGAATAATTAAATAAATCAATAAATAAATAAATCAATAAATAAATCAATAATTAATTAAACAAACAAGCAAACAAGCAAACAAACAAGCAAACAAATGACAAGAAAACTATTTACAGGGCTAAAAACACAAGTTTACGAGCATCCATTTGACCGTAAAGCACTGATATCATTAGAACGCACTCCTGTACTACCCACGTTGCTAAAAAAAGTCAACGAATATGGTATTGATAAGTTACTACAGATGCAAATAATTGGTAGTGAGTTCAAAGTCACTCCTCGTAACTTTCCAGACCTTCATGATGCTTTTATTGAAACTTGTAATATTCTGGATGTTGCCCCAATCCCAGAACTTTACTTATTTCGCGGAACCGGATATATTAAAACCTATGCTATAGGAGTCGAAAAGCCAGTAGTCGGCGTAAATATAGAGGGGATGGAATGGCTCTCCTGTGATGAATTAATGTTTCTTTTTGGGCACGAAGTTGCTCGTATTAAAGGTAAATATCTAGCGTATCAGCAAATGGCTTACGTTATGCCCGTAGTGAAAAACATAATAGGTACAACAACGCTTGGTATAGGTGGATTGGCGGTAAATGGGTTAGAAATTGCGTTATATAATTGGATGATAATGTCAAAATTTACTGCCGACCGTGCTGGTTTATTAGCTTGTCAACAGATAGATATTGCTATTACAGCCTTAATGAAATTAGGAGGTTTACCAGATGAATATTTGAATGAAGATACAATCAATGATTTTGTTATGCAAGCTCGTTCTTTTGAGCTAGGTAATCTTGATAGTTTAGGTAAACTAACAAAAACTTTTAGCTTTATGGAATATAATTTGCCTTGGACGGTAATGCGAGCATCGGAACTTTTGAAGTGGGTTGATTCAGGTGACTATGAAAATTTGCTCAAGGGAAAAGAGCCAGAGATTCATACAGTAGAGACTGAAGATACCGAGAAAAGTGAGAAAGACGAAAAGGATGATGAGGACTGGAATTTTCTGACTGGTTGGGATAAAACTAACCAAAGTTGACGTATTTTTAGGTTTCTCATTTGGTACATATAGTTATATTACCTTTCATCTCTAATGGAACTAATTAAAATGCCTAATATTTTTTTTATATCGCTTAAATAATATTCCTCCAAATCAATATTAATAATATCTCCCTCTAACTGCAAAAAACGCCAGTTAGTGCCTGATGTTACAGTTCCATAAATAGTAGAAATTTCATTACCTTCCCTTTCGTTAAAAATTCTTGCTGCTAGCATTTCTGCAACACATTGCCCTAAACCACCATTGATATTTTCTTTCTTCGCCTCAACTATGATAATCACTGGAGCGCTTAAAATTAATAATTCTGGCGATTTACTAATAATAAAATCACAATTACCATTTAATCCACGTTCGTTATCAACACTAAAATCAATTCCTGAAAATAAAGAAATTTGATTATTTTGCTGTTTTCTCAGTTCTATTAAAATCGGAGAAATAATCATTTCAGAACGAGCTTTTTCTGTATTACTAGCAATTGCTAAAGGAATATTTTGTTCTATGGTTTGTGTGAGGAAATTACTCGGCTCAACTTCAGGTTTACCCGAATACATACGGGAATTATCAATAACTTTTAAACCAAATTGCTTGATAACTTTAGCTAAAGTAAAATCACTGTAAGACATAGGATTACCCTCTTTTTTACCTATTGCAAGAATATACTCTCCTAGAATATCAAGAGTTAGCTAGTGTTGCTAGATAAAATATTAATCAATAAAATTTGGCAGGGTGAAAGTAGCCTTAATGTATTTTTAGCATAACTTGAGGTGAATGCAGGCAGTTGACTTTGATACTGTTTTTATTTTTTTGGTATTTTTGTACTTTGATGTTTTTTAGTCCTAGTTGTAAAGTGAGCATTATGAAAAGCAATAAGAAGTTCATCATTCTTAAACACTTTTTTGCATCACCTTACCCTTCCTCTGGTAAAGTAACTTGTAGCATCTGCAAAATAAACAATCCAGACTCTTTCGCATATGAAAGTAATTCACGGCACCTGGATACCCGATACATCTACTGACTACATTCAGCCCGGTTCCTTTTACTTATGGGTCGAAACTCCATTCGTAAAAGAAGTTGCAAAAAAAAAGCAACAAAAAATCCATCCCACACACTTAGAACAAGAAGAGCTAGTAAACTTTTTAATCCAAGAATTAGGAATCAAAGAGTCATCCGCGACATTACCACAACGTATATCTGCTAAATATTTTGCCCTTCCAACAGCGAATAATCAACCTCTCCCTTCACCAGAATTAACCAAATATTTGGAAGTTGAAATACCTGAAGAATACGATGGATTTGAATATTGGCAAATAGACTGTTATGAAGCAGCCATTTCCAGCAAAACAGATAGTTCTCGAACATCAAAAGTAACTAATGTAATCAAACAACTCAGTGATATTCACTTTTTAGCTTTATACAACTCCGCTGAAATTCAACTTGGTTCTGACCTATTATTTTGGTATCACTATACTCAAGCTTTTAAGCAGGTAATTCTCAAAGACCAATATATACCAGCGTTAAAATATCGGCAGATGGAAGCAGTTGTTGCCAAGAAAAAAGGGAAGCAACCAAATCAGGTCACAGAAGCATTTGAAATTTACCCTAGTTGGGAAATCGTTTCCGAGCAATACTCATATAATTTAAAAAAATATATCGAATATATGCCACTTATTTGTGTGGCTGGTTCTCCAACATGCAATAACTCTGTCGATTTTTTTGATAAAGAAACCCTATTACGCCACTTTAGCGAATATCTCCTCAGCGATATAGTCACTCATACACCTTCAACAACAGCTTTTGATAAACAAATAGCCGAAACACTTATTGAGCATTGTTTTTCCTCCCAGAGGTATAACCCAAAAATAAACAAGATAAAGTTAAATGAATATAAGCAATGGTTAACCTGGAAGAATAAAATTACTCGTAGCCAAAACGATTCTCCCTTTAATCTTTGCTTTCAATTACACTCTGCTCCCCCCGATGCAATAGATAATTGGCAAATTAAATTTTTAGTCGCTAGTAAAAAAGACCCCTCTCTAAAATTGGCTTTAGCTGACTATTGGAGAATGAATTCTAAAAACAAAGCGGGAGTACATAAAGAATTTGGTAAAGATTTTGAGACAAACTTGTTATTAAATTTGGGGTATGCAGCACGGATGTATCCTAAACTTTGGCAAGGATTAGAAACAGAAGAGCCTGAAGGAATGCAGCTGTCTCTAGAACAAGCGTTTGATTTTCTCAAGGAAAGTGCTTGGGTATTAGAAGATGCTGATTTTAAAGTGATTGTACCCGCTTGGTATACTCCTGCTGGTCGTCGTCGTGCAAAAATTCGCCTAAAAGCATCTTCTAGCAAAACAGCAACGAAAGGTAAAACAGATAGTTATTTTAGTTTGGACTCTTTAATTGAGTATGAATATCAGTTAGCTATCGGAGACCAAGCAGTTACTTCTCAAGAATGGCAGCAATTAGTTAATGCAAAAGCTCCTTTAGTCCTTTTCCGTGGCCAGTGGATGGAATTAGACCGAGATAAAATGCAGCAGTTGTTGGAATTTTGGCAATCCCAGGAAAAAGATAAAAAAGAAATGACGATGCTGGAATTACTGCAACGCAGTGCGGAAGTTGGGGACGAGTGGGAGATTGAGCATGATGACTTTTTAGAAGAAATGATGTCGAAGTTGCACGACAAAAGCCAGTTTGAGCCGATTTCTGAGTTACCTAATTTACAAGGAACACTGCGGGAATATCAGAAGCGAGGAGTGTCTTGGCTGCAATATTTGGAGCGATTGGGATTAAATGGTTGTTTAGCGGATGATATGGGATTGGGTAAGTCGATTCAGGTGATTGCTAGGCTTTTACAGGAAAAAGACGAGAAAAATACTGTAGCACCTACGTTATTAGTCGCACCCACCTCGGTTGTAGGTAACTGGCAAAAAGAAATCGCCAAATTCGCACCCCACCTGAAAACAATCGTACATCACGGGGGCGATCGCAATTTGGATGTAGCTGAATTTAAGGAAAACTGCTTGCAATATGATGTGGTGATAACCTCGTTTACCCTAGCTCGCAAAGACGAAAAGCTATTTAATAGCATGGAATGGCAGCGTCTGGTTTTGGATGAAGCGCAAAATATCAAAAATCCCAAAGCAGCACAAACCAAAGCCATCCTGAAACTTTCAGCTAAACACCGACTAGCGTTAACCGGAACCCCTGTAGAAAACCGCTTGCTGGATTTGTGGTCAATTTTTAATTTTCTTAATCCCGGTTATCTGGGGAAAGAAGCGCAATTCCGCAAATCCTTTGAAATCCCGATTCAAAAGGATAATGACAGAGTAAAATCCACTACTCTGAAGAAGTTGGTTGAACCATTAATTCTACGTCGGGTGAAAACAGACCAATCTATTATCAGTGATTTACCGGATAAAGTTGAACAAAAGTTATACGCTAACCTAACTAAAGAACAAGCTTCACTTTACGAAGCAGTTGTCAAAGATGTAGAGAACAAACTTATTGAAGCAGAAGGAATTGAGCGTCAAGGTTTGATGCTGTCTACACTGATGAAACTAAAACAAATTTGTAACCATCCAGCACAATTTTTACAAGACGGAAGCGAATTTTCTAGCGAGCGTTCTCATAAACTAAGTCGTCTTGGAGAAATGGTAGAAGAAGCGATATCAGAAGGAGAAAGTTTGCTGATTTTTAGCCAATTTACGGAAATATGCGAAAACATCGAGAAATATATTAAACAGTCTTTACACTGTAATACTTATTATTTGCATGGGGGAACTAGTCGTCAACGTAGGGAAAAAATGATTTCGGAATTCCAAGACCCTGAAACAGAACCATCAGTTTTTATACTTTCACTCAAAGCAGGTGGTGTTGGTATTACCCTTACTAAAGCTAACCACGTTTTCCACTTTGACCGTTGGTGGAATCCTGCTGTTGAGGAACAGGCTACTGACCGTGCTTTTCGTATCGGTCAAAAAAAGAATGTTTTTGTGCATAAGTTTGTTGCGATTGGTACTTTGGAGGAAAAGATTGACCAGATGATTGAAGATAAAAAGAAAATTTCTTCTTCTGTGGTAGGGAACGATGAGTCTTGGTTGACGAATTTGGATAATGAAGCTTTTAAGCAGCTAATTGCATTAAATAAGGGTGCAATTTTGGAGTGAATATAGCGATTCTCTTTTTAATTAAGTATACAAAGGGCGGGCAAGGATGCCCACCCCACAAGATGCAAAGGGGAGAAATATTTTTTATGAGCAAGTTTAGTCGTACTTGGTGGGGTGAACGTTTTATCACAGCTTTGGAGTCTTTTACTGATAATAATCGATTACAAAGAGGACGCTCTTATGCTAGTGGTGGTAAGGTTAAGAGTTTTGAAATTGACCTCAATAATGTAACTGCGAAAGTTAGAGGGTCTGTGAATCCCTATTTTGGTGTTTATAAGGAGCCTACTTATAATATCTCTATTGAAATTACACCAATTGCTAAAGCTCGCTGGAATGAAGCAATCAATAATCTTTCTTCTAAAGCTAGCTTTGTTTCTCGTTTGTTGTTGAATGAAGTTCCAGAAAATATCGAAGATGCTTTTTCGGAGTTGGGATTGCATTTGTTACCCCATAGCCGCAAAGATTTTAAAACGAAATGCTCTTGTCCTGATTCAGCTAATCCTTGTAAACATATTGCTGGGGTTTATTATTTAGTTGCTTCTCAGCTTGACCATAATCCTTTTTTATTATTTGAATTACGGGGTTTATCTAAGACTGAACTTCAGAAACAACTTGCACAAACTCCTTTAGGTAAAGCTCTTTCTGAGGAGTTAAATGCTAAAGAGGTTGCAATAGAAGTTTCAAATTCATTATATACGCAGCCAGAAAAACAAGAGGTTGCTGATAAACCAAGCGTGAGAGAGTTTTGGTTGGGTACTAAGCGATTACCCCAAACAATCGATGTCCCTACAGTTGGTAGCGTACCAGCTATTTTAATTAAAAAACAGGGAGATTTTCCTAGTTTCTGGGAGGAGGATAATTCTTTTATTGAAGTAATGGAGGAATTATATCAACGGGTGAGAACTAAAAATCAAAATTTGATGTAAATACCTTAAATCTCCCTTCTTTCTTGGCTTCCTTGGCTCCTTGGCGGTTAGTTAAAAAAGAATTAATAGCGAACCGCCAAGAAGCCAAGTTAGCCAAGAGGAGAAAAAGTATATATTTATTGTCTATTTAGAACTACTATAGAAATTAAAATTGTAAGAGAAACTTATAAGCTATAAACTTACAATAGATGCTGCAACTGAATTTGAACATTGTTATTAGAACCAGCAACAAAAACTGCCGATTCTACAAAATTTGGTGCTCCAGTGCGAATCTTGGGATTATTGGAAAAGCCAAAACCTTCTGTGGGGATACCAAGGAAGTTAGTATTGAGATTACCATCACCATTAGCATCATGAAATACTGCTACAGCATAGTTTCCTGCCTTTAAGTTGTTCAGATTCAAATTTACAGCAGTGTCTCCCACCTTAACACACTGGGACTTAAGAGCACGTTTGCTGTCGCTGGGGAAACCTTGTCTAGTAGAAAATACACTAAAGCAAACTTGACCTTTTTGATTTTTCATGCCATTAACTGTGATAGCCAAATTACTATTTATGCTGGCTTTTGTCTGTGGTATTAACGTAAAATTTCCTAATATTGATAGAAATAGAAGAGCGACTTGAAACCTTTTATTCATGAATTCCTTTAATTTGTTAACCTGTATGATGTCAGAATTAATAACTAATGCGATAACAATAGTTAATCGTTTTATTGTGAGCTAGATATATTGCTTCTATACTAATTAAGACGACGCTAAAGTCCAACTAGTTCCAAGATTTTAGTCACTATTTATTTTTTTGCTCATCAGGAATCATTAAATAACAGCTTTAGTTTCTATTTGGCAAGTCTAATTAGAAAAAGTGAGAGATTACATGATGTTTGATATACATTTTCGCTATACTTGTTATAAATTAAAGACTATAACCAACTCCTAAAAGTAGTCCCACATCAGTTTTATTTTCTCCAAACCCGATATTTACACGACCAGTTGCAGTAAAGCGATTAGACAAGGCAATATCTACACCAGTAACCAGCAATGGGTCTACTTTAAAGTCATTTGAAGTATTCAGATTTACCCCACCACCAATAAATGGATAAGCAACTACTTGCTCCGAGTCAATATTTCTGATGGGTGTACCAACAGTTAAAGCAATCATCAAAGCTGTGTTGTCACCAAATACAGTCGCATTGTGGAAAGATATATTATCAGTGAGTCCTATTCTGGTGAGAATAGCCAACCCTCCATCACTCAATCCTGTTTCTCCGTTGCTCAAACCAATACCACCTCCAACACCAATATAGCTACGTCGAGCTGATGGCTTGCTATTTTCTTGAGTATCTTGAGCAATTATAATTCCTGCTGACATAGGCTCTGTCATCAATTCTGTTGTCAATGATTTTTGATAATTAGTATTAGCTTTAACTGGTAATGCTGTAGAAAGTAAAGCCGTAATACCCACTACAATTATTGTTGTCATATTCATCTGCACAGTCATATACTCCTCGTAATTTAATTTATTGCTAGTAAAACATGTCCGTTGCTAAAAAATATCAGCAGGGTCAGCCGAACGTAATTTCTGCATGGCAATCCCTCCAGAAATAATACACATTATTACAGTCAAAATTAAAACTAGCAAAAATTTATCCACAGTCATAAATAATGGTAAGTTTGTGGCATTGCGAGTTAATTCATATAAAAAGTTAGAAATTATAAATCCAGGGATATAACCCAAGATAGCTAAAAGTATAGCCTCTTGAAAAACTACATTTAATAAATAAATATCACTATAACCCATAGCCTTTAAAGTCGCATACTCAGGTAAATGGTCGGCAACATCACTATATAGAATTTGATAAACAATAATTACACCAACTAAAAATCCCATAATTACACCGAGTCCAAAAATAAAACCAATAGTGGTACTTCGTTCCCAATAATTTTTTTCAAAAGCAATATACTGTTCACGGGTGAAAACTTTCACATCTTCTGGTAACAGAGAATTTAGTTTGGTCGCTGCCACATTAGCATCACTATCAGGTTTGAGAGTAATTAACCCAATACTAACTTGACCTGCTTGTACTCCAGAAAAAATTCTCAGGAAGTTTTGGTCGCTAGTTATCAAACTACCGTCAGCAATAAATGATGAGCCAATTTTGTATAAACCGGAGATAGTAATTCTGCGTCCTTGTAATTCTGTAGTTACGGGTTTACCTCCAGCTATTTGAGCTACGACTTCCTGATATTTTCCTCTAGAGGAACGGTCAAATAAAAGAGTGTCTGGATACTTTATTAAATCTAAATTTTGTTTGACTTCTGGCAAATTAAATGCTGATGATGTAGGATTAAAACCTATAATAAGAATTGATGATTCTAATTTTGTTTGTGGATTTTTCCAATTTCCTAAGCGAATATACAAAGGAGAAACTGATTCTACTTCTGGTAAATTATTTGCTTGAAATAAACGACGTCGAGAAAAACTATTTGCTAAAGCTATATTTTGCGCTTGGCTACTAAGCATAACTAAATCTGTTTTTAATAGTGTGGGTAAGCGAGTATTACTATCCAACAAAGCCGACTGAAAACCTATTTGCATTAACATCAACAGGTCTGCAAAGGCAATACCGGATAGTGCAACCAAAAATCTTCCTTTTGCTTTAATCAGTTGGCGCCAAGCTAGTGGAGTTCTAGGTTTAATAATGTTTTTTATCATATATTAATTTCCACTATTAATTTCTACGTTTACTTGTAAATTTGTAAAATTAGCAACTTTTTTACTAGATTGTTTATCTAAACTAATTTTGACTTCTATTACTCTCGCATCTGTTGCAGCAGTTGGGTCAGTACCTAGAACATCTTTTTTAGCAATTTGTAAGCCAATTTTATCTATATTTCCTGTTAATTCTCCAGCGAAGGTATTACTGGGACTAGTGATTTTTGCTGTTTGACCGGGACGAATTTTGCTAATATCACTCTCGTAAATTTCCGCTACAACATACATTTGCTCGTTCTGCGCTAATTCAACTATTCCATCATTGCCAGGTGTTTCTCCTGGACGAGATAGTACTCTAAGAATTTGTCCTGCTTTGGGTACGCGAATGTATGCTAAATCTAATTCTGTTTGAATACGTTTAACTGTTGCCTTCGCACTATTTACTTCCGCTTGTGCGTTTGCAATATCTGTTGGACGTACTTCTGTTGTTTGATTGAGGGTTCCTCTGGCTTCGTTGATTTGCTGTTGTAGAGTTGTAACAGTTTTTTCACGGTTGGCTTTTGATTGCCTTATCTGAATACGCAAAGTTCCGATAGTTTTGTCACGATTGGCTTTCGCTTCCTGAATCTGTTGTTGCAAAGTAGTGATTGCTCGATTTTGGTTTGCTTGGCTTTCCACTAGTTGCTGAGTAGATGTTTCGACTATCAGCCTTCTTCTCTCTACTTCCTGGCTAGAAATCACTCCCTCCTTAAATAAGCTCTCGAAGCGTTGTACTTCAGTCTGAGCATTTCTTTTCTCTGCTTCTATGCGAGCGACTGTTGCTTGTAGTGTTTGTCTTTGACCTATGAGTTCAGCTTCTAAACGATTTACTGTTGCTTGTTGAGTTACTATCTCACCCTGTAGTTGAGCTTCCAAACGGTCTATTTCCGCGTCCTGGGTTTGAATCTGTCCGGATAGTTCGGCTCGCAAACGAGAAATGCTAGCTTGACGGGCTGTAATTTCTCCCTGCTTTGCACCAGCTTTAACTTGATTTAAGCGAGATTGAGCAACTTCAACAGATGAAAGAGCTTCAACAAGATTGGCTTGCAGTCTGTCGCGAGAATCTAAGATTGCAATCGTCTGTCCTGCTTTTACTTTGTCACCTTGTTCAACCAATAGCTGTAAAATGCGGCTTCCGTTTCCACCTGGATTGGAGGGTGCTGATATTCTAATTACTTCACCCCTCGGTTCTAATCTCCCTAGAGCATTCACCTTTGGGTTGTTTGGTACTTTAGAAACTGTTACAGGAGAATTATTATTTGTTTGAGAGCGATTGAAATATAGTACCCCTGCTCCCATTGTTATAATTGAAGCAATTCCCAAAATTATTAAGGTGCGGGATAAAGAAGTTGGAAGCGATGGAAGTTTACGCAGTTCTTTTTGTTGCACTGTCGCTCCTAATAATATCGATGATTTCACATAAAATTTTGTGGGGTGGCACGTCCCTCCCGTGCCGCCCACTTGCAATACTGCGAAGGTTTTGAGATTTTGTAGGTTGGGTTGAGGCTTTGGGAAACCCAACATTCCGTTGTATTTGTTGGGTTAAGCGCTCCGCTCCACCTGCGGTGAACGTTCCTCAACCCAACCTACGTATTTAAGTATTTTGGTGCTTAACCGACAAGTATTGCGCCCACTTGTACTTCACTAACTAGAAATCCGCTGTAAGTTACGAGCCTAGTAAATAATTTAGGTTAATCTGAGTTGTTGTATTTGTTTCTGTAACCGTAAAAACCGTGTCGTCGAACTTAGGAGCACCAAAGTATATGGTTGGATTTCGAGAAAATCCAAATCCTTCGGTTGGGATTCCCAAAAAGTTCCGGTTTAATTGTCCATCTCTATTTTCGTCGTGCATGACGGTGATGGCATAATTTCCCGGCTGTAAATTTTCAAACGTCACTTGTAATGGAATATCCGTAATTTCTACGCATTGACTTTGCACTGCGTTAACGGCATCTTTGGGAAAAGCATCTGCATCTGCAAATATGCTTATGCATACTTGCCCCTTACGATTTCGCAACCCATTTACTTCAACAGTCAGAGTTGTAGTTAAATTTGTCGTCGGACTGGATAACATAGTGTAAACACTTGTGACAGATAGCGATATTTTCTCATGTGGTAGATGTGGAATTCAATGAAAATTCCAATACCTTAGGGAGTGAATTATGCCAAAAATTTGTTTTCTTGATAGTTAATATCTACTCAAGTACTCTTCTTAGCAGGGAGTTTAATTGCTTGCGCTCCTCATTAGAAATCCCAGAAAACAACTCTTGTTCTACAGCTATAGAAATTTCTAGTCCTTGCTTAAGAACCTCCAGTCCTTTTTCTGTGATTGTAATGATATGGTAACGACGGTCGCGGGGATTTGGGGAGCGTTTGGCTAGTTCCAGCTTTTCTAGGTGGTCAATAAATTGCACCATCGAAGCTTTGTCTACACCTAACTGCTGCACCAACTCAGTTTGCGAACTCGGTCCATCGGAGTCAAGCAAAAAGAGAATTCCAAAATGCTTGACATGAAGACCCAGGCTTTCTCCTAAGGCATCATCGAACAAAACACGCGCTCTGTCGGCCACCTTGTTCACAAGCATACTCGTCACTTCTCGCAATGCGGGGTGCAATGGTTGAAATTGGGGACGATTTTGGGAATCTTTTTTCAAACTACCTTTGGCTTAACTTCTTCTTTAGATTAACACGTTAGTTTGCCAAGTGTATAGTTAATTTATAAATAGTTTGCTTTACTAACTATTGTAGATTCTGGGGTAAGGTATAGAATTTAGCTTATGTTATTAAAAATACAATGCCCATATATTAACCTCTGTGCGTATGGAAAAACTTGCCTTGTTTACTTGTCGATAAAGCATATGCCAAATTTTCGGCTGAGCCACTTATCAAATTTGGTAAACTACTGGTGAAGTGTACTAACTTCTTCAGGGTCAACAAAGTCCTCAAGCCCGGTAATCCCATGCTAAAACGGATATACATCGATAATTTTCGTTGTCTGGTAAATTTTGAACTTGATTTTGATGCTATTAATCTGTTTTTGGGTTCCAATGGTGTAGGTAAATCTACTGTATTTGAGGTTTTGCAGAAAATCCAGTTATTTATCAGCGGGGATAGCAAAATTGAGACAATTTTTAAATCCGTAGACTGTACTCGTTGGCAAAGCTCAAAGCTACAAAGTTTTGAGTTAGAGATTATTGGTAACGATGGTATTTATAAATATGAGTTAGGGATTACTTGCGAGAAAAAAGATAAAGTTCGGGTTGAGTATGAGCGTTTATGGTTTAATAATCAATCTTTACTAAAGTTTGAGTCAGGTGATGTTCAAATATATAAAGATGATTATTCTAAAGATTCCCAATTTTCGTTTAATTGGTCACAGTCTATTTTCCCTTCATTGATGACAAAAAGTGATAATTCAAAATTAACTTGGTTTAGAGAAAGAATGGCACGTTTTATTATTGTGCGAGTCATGCCAAGTTTAATGATTGACGAGAGTATTCAGCCAGAAATTTATTTGACGAGTCAGATGGAAAATTACGTTTCTTGGTATCGTTATTTTTCTGAAGACCAAGGTAAAGTTGCGGAAGTTGGGGATATTTTAAGGGAAGTTATTGATGGGTTTAGAAACTTCAAGTTTGAGAGAGTCAGCGAACAAAGTTTGGTGTTAAAAATACGTTTTTCATCTGCAACAGATAGTAATAAATTTATTGATTACCGTTTTGGTGAATTATCTGATGGGCAAAAAGCTTTAATTACTTTGTATACGCTTATTCATGGTACAAAATCATCAGACTATACTTTGTGCATTGATGAGCCTGAAAATTTCTTAGCATTGCCAGAAATTCAACCTTGGCTAGCTCAACTTTATGACCTTTGTAGTGATGGAGAACTTCAAGCATTATTAATTTCTCACCACCCTGAGTTAATTAATTATCTTTTGGCTTCACCTATTGGTTACTGGTTTGAGCGTAGAAGTAATGCTCCTGCAAGAGTTAAGCGAATTGGTAGCGAAATACCAAATGATTCTGCGCTACCAGTTTCGGAATTAATTGCACGGGGATGGTTAAATGAGTCAGCGTAGAGTTCAAATTATTATTCTTTGTGAAGATAGACAGCAGGAGGTTTTCGCCCGTTTTTTTCTAAAAAAGCGAGGTTTTAAAGGTTTATTTCGAGCTAGAATTTGCCCTCCTGGTAGTCAATCTGGGGAGCAATTTGTACGCACTCAGTATCCAGCAGAAGTAAAAGCATATCGTCAAAATCGAAACCGTGTATCAATTGGATTAGTGGTAATAATTGATGCAGACAAAAGCACACTACAGGAACGACTTGATTGGTTAGCTCTCACCCTTGATGAGGATTCTCAAGAAAATCGCCAAGCTGATGAGGCAATCGCAATATTTATACCTAAACGAAATATCGAGACCTGGATACACTATTTACAGGGAGAAAGTGTAAATGAGGAAGAAGCTTACTCAAAGTTTCCAAATGCTGAGGCTTCTTGCAAACCTGATGTTGAAAATTTAGCAGAACAATGTCGTTCTCAAAACCTAACAAAAAATGCACTTCCGTCGCTTCAAGCAGCTTGTGGAGAATTGCAACGACTATTACAATTACTAGAGTCGTAAAAAAAGCATGAAAACTAACGCAGTACGCATTCTGGATTCTTTGGGTATTTCCTACGAGTTAAGAGAATACGAAGTTGATTTAGATGATTTATCTGCTGAGTCTGTTGCTCTGAAGGTTGGGTTACCACCAGAGCAGGTGTTTAAAACTTTGGTAGTAAAAGGCTTAAGCACTGGAATTATTTTAGCGGTCATCCCCGGAAACACTCAGCTTGACTTGAAAGCATTGGCGAAAATATCAGATAATCGTAAAGTAGAAACTGTTCCGCTGAAAGAGGTTCAACCTTTAACGGGATATATTCGTGGTGGTGTAACGGCACTGGCTTGCAAGAAGGATTATCCGGTTTATGTGGATGAAATAATAGAGGTGTTTGATGTTATTTCTGTATCTGCGGGTAAACGTGGAGTACAAATAATACTAGCACCTGCTGATTATTTACTCGCAGTTAAAGGTGTTGTGGGTGGAATTTCGTTGGATAAAATGTGAAAAATAGTCTGAGCGATTTCAAATCCATATCATAAATGATAGTTAACAAAGGCAATAATATAGATATACTATATAGAATGGCAATTCCTCTGAGGATTCTGGTAAATGACAGCATCAATAGAGCAAGGTATTGACAAAATTACGCACATCCCACCATTAGAAAATGGAGATAGACTAACTCGTCATGAATTTGAGCGTCGATACGCTGGGATGCCACATATTAAAAAAGCAGAATTGATAGAAGGAATCGTTTATATGGCATCCCCAGTCAGGCATAAAAGTCATGGTAGACCACATGCGGCTATTATTGCTTGGTTATCAGCTTATTGGTTGGCAACACCTGGGGTAGAGTTAAGCGACAATGCAACAGTTAAGTTAGACGCAGATAACGAACCACAACCGGATGTTTTACTTCGTATCCAGTCAGGTGGTAGTTCGCGTATTAGTGAGGACGATTACATTGAAGGCTCACCTGAATTAATTGTAGAAATCGCGGCAACTAGTGCAGCTAATGATTTATACGATAAGAAAAAAGTTTACCGTCGCAACGGTGTGAAGGAATATATTGTTTGGCAAACTTTAGAAAATCAAATTAATTGCTTCTGCTTACAAGATGGTGAATATATATTGTTAGAATCCGATGCAAGTGGTGTAATTAAAAGTCAATTTTATCCGGGTTTGTGGTTAGATGTGTCAGCATTAAAGGCAGGAAATATGTCGAAAGTTGCTGCTGTTTTACAACAAGGTTTGAATAGTTCGGAACACAAGACTTTTGTACAACAATTAGCGCAGGATTAAAATAATTTGTATTGCCTATAGTATGGTAACCTGATTAATTGGGTCTCTACATGGTCTGAGTTACTTACAACAAATTTCAAGTTAGTTAAATAAAGTCGGGCGGGCAAGGATGCCCACCCCACAAGAGCTTGACATTAAATCTATGTACCTTTTTCAACCTGCAAACTGCTGTATATGTATACTTCGGGTTATTTCAGATTTAATCAATTATCGAAATATCTACCGAAGGTCGCAACTTTGTACAAACTGATAGACATTCATGAATTTCATCATTCAAAAATTTATCAAATAATTTTTTATCTACCTGAGTATCACGCTCTAATGTAGGAAAAACTTGCTGACATAGAATGTAATCAAATCTTGGCGCCCATTTTCTTGCTCCCAGTCGCGCTGTTGTGGAGCAATTATCAATCATAAAAGCAACACCTCGGTAATGCATGTAGGGATTAAGAGAGTCCACGCTTTCGATAATTGATTCGTTGACAATCTCTGAATAGAAATGACCTTTTTCTTTAAGTAAATTGGCTTGAGCAATCATTGTAGCAATATAAATACCCGCAGTCACTGGATTAATGAAAATTTTATCGAGTTCTCTATTAGCGCGAATCTTAGCACCAATTTGCCACATATCTGTACCATCAATGCTTTTCATTGGATAGCGCTGATGTCGATTTTCAGCATCAATGACACTTTTGATTTCGCTTCCGGAAGCCACATCATCATATATTTCCATTAAAATTTCATAAGCTGGATGATAAGCAGCAGAGTAAGCTTGTTTAAAAGTTTCTTTGTCTACTTCATTTAAGGATTCATAAATAGATAAAATTCCTTTTTGGGAAATAATTCTTGTGATGGAACCTGTGATAGATTCTACTGAGTTAATAAATGCACTTTCTTGACAATATCCACGATGGATAAACCAACGATAAAGACTTTCGACAATTCCATAAACAGCACCAAGTAAAATTCCTCGTTCTCCAAAAATATCAGATTTATATTCTGACTCAAGTGTAGTTATAAATGTCACAGGAGAACCTATGGCAATAGACCATCCCAGTGCGTAGTCAGTTGCTTTTCCGTTGATATCTTGATGAATAGCAAAGCTAGAATTAATACCAGCCCCATTAACTTCTTTACCTTGCTCGTAAAGTCTCCTAATAGAAGCTCCCATACCTTTGGGACATACAGCAATCACGTTAATATTTTTAGGAAAAGACCCACCAAAAGTGTTTAAATATCCTAGTAAAAAACCATGAGATAAACCAAGTGTACAACCTGGTTTAATAGAATCAAAAATTTGTTGATAATTTATCGCTTGTGCAGCATCAGAAATCAAAAGAATTGATAAATCAGAAGAACTGATGACTTCATACATTTCTCCTAAATTACCATCAGCTAAGGTAAAACCAGCTTTTTCGGCTAATGGGATAGAAGATGAATTTTTTCGCAACCCAACTTTTACCTTAATATCAGTTCCCATCAAAGAATCTCTCAAATTCTGTGCTTGAGCAGAACCTTGGGATGACCAACCGATAACTCCAATTTGTTTAATTCCTGTAAATGCTTTCGGTAAAAGCGAAAAAAGATGACGACCTCCCCGAATAATATATTCTTGCGTATCGGCTAAAAGAATTTCTTCTTTCTGGAATGTAGTTGTGCTAAAGTTCAAACTCATAAAGCGATTAAGAGTAAAGTGTTGTGTACAATTTATGCGCTTGGTAAAACTTTATGTCCTAACAATCACTCTGTCCAACACATTTTTCATAACTAATTAACACTTAAAAAGTTCAAATGGAACTCAGACATTTACGATACTTTATTGCAGTTGCGGAAGAACTACATTTTGGTCGAGCGGCTGAAAGACTTCATATGGCACAACAACCACTAAGCCAACAAATTCGTCAATTAGAAGCGGAAATCGACGTACAATTGTTCCACCGCACTAAGCGTCGAGTAGAATTGACGGAGGCTGGAAAAGCTTTTTTGCAAGAAGCACGTCAAGTGTTGCAAAAAGCTAATCAAGCGGTGGAAGTTGCTCAGCGAGTTGCACAAGGAGAAATGGGACATCTAGCTGTAGGTTTTTCTGGCTTCGCAACCTATAGTATCTTGCCCAAAATTCTGCGGATATTTCGGGAGCGCTTCCCCCGTGTAGAATTAGAACTGGAAGAAATGACAACCAATGCTCAATTGCTGGCTTTGCAAAACCGTCAAATTCATCTTGGGCTGATGATTCCCCCTATACATGACACTTCTCTGAGCGTCGAGGTAATTCTACAGGAGCCATTTGTAGCAGTTTTGCCAGAATTTCATCCCCTTGCTCAATACCCAGAATTAAATTTATCTGCACTAGCTGATGAATCTTTTATTTTAGTGTCGCGTAATTTAGAGGCTGGTTATTATGATTTATGCATTAGTTTGTTTCAACAAGCAGGTTTTAGCCCCAAAGTAGTTCAGAAAGCGAATCAAAAGCAAACAATTCTTGGTCTTGTCTCTGCTGGTATGGGTGTTTCTCTTGCTCCCGCATCTATCCGTAATATCCACAGAGCAGGAGTTGTTTATACTAACCTCAACCCGTCTGTCGCAAAGGTGGAGCTTGCTGCTGTTTGGCTACAAGATGAGTTTGTATCTAGACCAATTTTGCAAACATTTGCTGAGGTTATTAGAGAAATTCTCTGTCAGGACACTGTGTGTATGTTAGATTATTAATAACTCAGATAAAGTCAACTCATGCAAAACCAACCGGAAGCAAAATCTGAAAGAATAGATATCCGCGCAACTCCCACGGCAAAAAATTTATTACAACAGGCTGCTGCTGTTTCCCATAAAAATGTCAGCGAATTTTTGCTGGAGCATGGTTTAATAGCTGCGTCTGAAGCTTTGACAAATCGTCGTTTGTTTGTGTTGGACGACGAGCAGTGGGAAGCTTTCTGTTCAGCTCTAGACCGCAAACCCCAGGACAAGCCAAACTTACGTCGCTTGTTGACAGAACCAAGTGTTTTTGATTAATTTATTCTTTTAAATAGTGCTTTATATTGAAAAATTATCGGCTACCCATGACCTTCAAGATTTTGATTGCGGTAGTGACGATTTAAACCGTTTTCTCCTGCGCTATGCTTTGCAAAACCAGCAATCTAATAGCGCTCAAACTTATGTTGCTTGTACTGACAACCGAGTTCTTGGCTATTACAGCTTAACTGTAGGTGCTGTTACTCATGAAGAAGCTCCTACTCGTGTCACCAAAGGACTTGCAAAACATCCTATTCCTGTCATGATTTTGGCACGTTTAGCTATTGACAAACAAGAACAAGGAAAAGGAATTGGTAGGGGTTTGTTGAAGGATGCATTACAACGAACATTCCAAGCCGCTGATATTGCTGGTATCCGCGCACTACTTGTTCATGCGAAAGATGATGAAGCAAAAGTATGGTATCAACAATTTGATTTTGAGCCTAGCTCTACTGACGCGCTACATCTATTTTTGCTAATGAAAGATATTAAGAAGATATTACAGGATACGCAAACTTAGCGAACCGTTATAAACCGGAGGTTTTCCCGCAGGGTAGAAGCCAAGAACGCCAAGGAAAGTCAGATTTTATAGCGGTTCTCAGTTGAGTCAGGTACAGAGAAAAAAATAACACTCTTGTGGGGTGGGCATCGCAAGCCCCGCCCTTGTGTATTTAACCCAACCGAGAACCGCTATATACTCTTCCTTGTCTTGGCACCCTTGGCTCCTTGGCGGTTCGTTTATTTATGCAAAGCTAGGTTGATTTTTTATTGTAAATAATGAAACAAATAACATATTTACTATTGTTATTGAATAACTAATTTAATAATTTATTTATAATAAGTTGGAATCGATTAATGTAAATAATCCAATCGATTAGCCTGCAAAATATGGAATTACGAATTAATAGTTGTGTCTAGCATTTACTTTTTAAGTACATATTCTCATGCATATTATTTTATTTTTTGAAATTTCGTTAAGAAATATTACAGATTCGTATCAATGTGAACATTAAGAAATTTTAAAAGACGGCATCATAAAATGAGTTGGATAAGTGGATTCTTCCAATAAAGGAATAATAGAAAGCGCCCCAACAGAAACAGAATAAGTTTGTTGTAGCTTCCTGTGAACGAGCGTCATGGTATGAGTTTTGTGTTGAGCAATTAATGAAGTTAAGGAAATTTAACTAAGGTTCAGGAGATATATTCAGGAGAAAACAATGCTAGCGATGCTCGATAAATTACTTCCACATTTGAATGACCACGGTTTACCCTATCCAGATACAATTCATCCGATTATAGTTCACTTTGTAATTGCGATGGTATTGTTTGCATTTTCCTGTGATGTCCTTGGGATTATTACCAAAAAATCTCGGTTTTTTGAGGTTAGTTGGTGGAATATGGTTTTTGCGACAATTTCTATTTTTGTCGCTATTATTTTTGGTCAATTAGAAGCAGGTTTAGCCAAGCCTTATGATGTTGTACAACCTGTCTTAAATTTACACACCTTGATTGGCTGGTCGCTGTCAGGAATTATAGTCGTAATTACAGCTTGTCGTTATGTAATTCGTTCGCGTAATCCAGAAAAATTACCAATTCCTTATCTTGGTTTTGGTCTATTACTAACTGCTTTGGTGTTTTTCCAGGTGTATTTGGGAGACGAACTAGTTTGGGTCTATGGACTGCATACTGTACCAGTTGTTGAAGCAATCAAAGAAGGAATTTTACCATGAACAGTGAATTAATTGACCAAGTTGGTACACATTTAGGCGCAAATGGATTACCTTATTTAATACCGATTCATCCTAATTTAGTGCATTTGACTTTGGGCTTGTTTATTATTGGGGTCACCTGCGATGTTATTGGTGTAATGCTCCCCCTTGGTGAACCAATCTTAAAATATATGTCAGTACCCGCAACTCGTGCTAACTTCTTTGATGTTGGTTGGTATAACATGGCTGCGTCTGCGGTTATTACCTGTTTTACAGTTGCAGCAGGTTTTTATGAAATTATGCTCGCACAGCCATCACCAGTAATTGAAAGTGCTTGGGGTATTCCAGCTATGGATACAATGATTTGGCATGGTGTTGGTGGTGTTTTCCTCTTTGGATTAATAATTGGTATGACGGTTTGGAGAGGTTTACAACGTTACATTTGGCGTAAAGAAGAAGATAGACAAGTACAGTACGGCTATTTGTTATCAGGTTTCGTAATCATGTTTATTATGTATCTCCACGGAACATTGGGAGCGCAAATGGCTGCTGAGTTTGGTGTACATAATACCGCTGATTATTTATTGAGAGTGGGTGAAAATCCTAGTATTGTTTTGAAGTAGTTGGATGTTAACTGTTAACTGTTGACTGATGACTGCTAACTGTTGACTGATAACTGCTAACTGTCAACTGTCAACTGTCAGCCATTGAATCATCTTTGTTGCTATGAGAATTAGAGTTTGGAATGTTTTGACAATTGCTCCTGTAGCTTTTGTTATCGTTAGTATCAGTCTGTGGATGGGGAAGCAAGCTTATAGTTGGTTTCCGGTGGAAGCTGCTTTTGAGTCGCATCTGGTTGACGAGTTATTTAGTTTCTTGGTTGTGCTGGGTACATTGATTTTTCTTGGGGTTACAAGTACTGTTTTGTATTCGATTTTGTTCCACCGTGCTGCAAAGGATGATATGAGTGATGGGCCTCCTATTGAAGGTAATCTCACTTTGGAAGTTATTTGGACAGCTATCCCAGTTTTGTTAGTTTTTTGGATTGCTGGTTATAGCTATCAAATCTATAATCAAATGGGGATTCAAGGTCCAATGGAAGCGGCACATTTACATATGATGGAGTCTGCTGAAGCTGCACCAATGGAAACTGGAGACGCGAAACCCATTGAAAGTATAGATGTAGTAGCTAAACAATGGGCTTGGATATTTCACTATCCCAATAATGATGTTACTAGTACCGAACTACATTTACCAGTAAATCAGCGGGTGCGTCTTGCATTACAATCGGAAGATGTACTGCACGGATTTTACGTTCCTGAATTTAGAGTTAAACAAGATATCGTCCCTAAACAAATCATTAACCTGGAATTCACACCTATTCTTGAAGGTAAGTATCAGCTAACCGATTCACAGTTTAGTGGTACCTATTTTGCCGCGAATGAAGCATCTGTGGTCGTTGAATCTGAAGATGATTACAATAACTGGCTTAATACTGCAGCAAGTCAAACTCCTTCCCCAGCGAAAAATCAAGCTGCTGATGAGTACAAAGAAGCTTCGGAATCATCCTTCAAAAACGGTTGGGAAACAGTTATACCTGCTGCTCCTCCTGTAGTTAATTACCCTGGTTAAATGTTGACTGTTCACTGTTAACTGATGACTGTTCACTGTTAACTGATGACCATCAACCGTCAACCGTCAACCGTCAACCATTAACATTTAACAATGACAGATACTCAAGTAAAAAGTAGTAATGTGGTGATAGAAAAGCAACATCACTACTTACCCCCAACTACCTGGAAAACCTATTTCACCTTTAGTCACGACCATAAGGTGATAGGAATCCAATACCTCGTAACCGCTTTCGTTTCTTTCTTAATTGGTGGTATCTTAGCCATGATTATTCGGGGTGAGTTAATTACCCCGGAAGCTGACCTTGTTGACCGTACTGTTTATAACGCTTTGTTTACAATGCACGGTACGGTTATGTTGTTTGGGTGGACTTTTCCTTCACTAGAAGTGTTTACAACGGTCAAATAAAAACGAGGCATATGCATTAATCTAAATTATAAGTAGTACAAGCCAGCACAATTAAGATTAACTGATATTCCAGTTTGTGACAGTAAAATGTCCGCCACAACTACTTTTTACAGGGAATATACTCCATAGTATTTTATTACTAACTAAGGCGGATAAGTTTCCAGCATCTATTTTTTGGTGATAAAACCCGCTTTTGTCCAGGGCTAAAAATACTACCTGTAATTGTACATGCGGCGAGACTCAATATTTTACAAACTGTTTCAACAGTCCCCTACTCTATTATTTGAACTGTTGGCAAATCCTCCAGCAAATGCTAATAGCTACAGATTTGATTCAGTAGCTGTCAAGGAACCAAGGTTTGAAATTGATGGGGTATTTCTACCACCTGAAAGCGAAGAAAGAGGAGTTATTTACTTCTACGAGGTACAGTTTCAGACGGATGAAACACTTTACGAGAGATTATTTGCAGAGTCCTCTTTATATTTTTACCGCCACAGCTATAAATTTAGCGATTGGCAAGCAATCATAATTTACCCATCCCGTAGTATCGAACAAAGCAATATTTACCCCCATCGAAACCAACTTAATGGAGACCAAGTGCATCGAGTGTACTTAGATGAGTTAGGGGATATTCGTCAACTACCTTTATGGGTTGCGCTGATGGTACTGACTACGGTAGACGAAGAACAAGCACCACAAGAAGCTAAGTATTTGCTTGAGCGTTCTTCTGTTGGGCAACCCGAAACCGTAAGTCGCGCCATAATGGATATGGTGACGGCAATAATAGTATACAAATTTGAGCAATTAAGTCGAGCGGAGATTGATTCTATGTTAGGAATTACACTAAAGCAAACACGAGTTTATCAAGAAGCTAAAGAAGAAGGACGGGAAGAAGGGCGGGAAGAAGGACGGGAAGAAGGACTAGAAGAAGGAAAAAAAGCACTTATCCTACGACTGTTGACAAAGCGGTTTGGACAATTGCCTGAACAGGTGAGTCTGCAAATTTCTAGCTTATCCTTACCTGCTGTTGAAAATTTGAGTGAGGCTTTGCTGGATTTTGGTAGCTTGGCTGATTTACAAGCTTGGTTGGAAGTGCAGTAAAAACAATAATCGGCACCGATTAATTGAGTCGGTGTCAAATAACTATATAAAACCCAAAAAACACATATTTCCCTTTTGGGTATTCTGATAAAATACAAAAATTCTTTGATTCCAGTCAACAGTCAACAGCTAACCTAATTAACAACTGCTGATAACCCCACAAGACAGTATAATTTATTTCTTGTAAGTCCTTAAGGTCGTACAGAAGCGGTAATATTTTCAGTTTGCCGCTAACATTTATTATTTTTTCTCTGGTAAACAGCATAATCCGATTTACCCTCCTCTAATAAGTAATATAAAGAGTTCCAACTTTAATTTCCGGCTAGACAGGGAGGGGTGCGGTGTCAGGATTATCTACAAGTAAGCAATTACTCAAAGGATTAGGAATTGTCATTTACAGTACTATAGTTCTACATAGTGGTAATGCCAAAGCTCAAATAACACCAGACGCGACATTACCCAATAATTCCCAGGTTAGATTACAAGATAATACCCGATTTATTGAAGGTGGAACCCAGGCTGCTGGTAACTTATTTCACAGTTTTCAAGAGTTTTCTGTTCCCACAAATAGCGCAGCTTATTTTAATAATGCTACAAATATTCAAAATATATTGACACGGGTAACAGGTGGGTCGGTATCTAATATTGATGGTTTAATTCGTACTAATGGTTCAGCTAACTTATTTTTGATTAATCCCAACGGAATAATTTTTGGTCAAAATGCACGGTTAGATATTGGTGGTTCATTTGCAGCAAGTACAGCAAGTAATCTCAAATTTCTTGATGGTAGCGAGTTTAGTGCTACGAATCCCCAAGCACTCTCTTTACTGAAGATAAATGTTACACCCGGAGTTCAATGGGGAGCTTCTCAGACAGGAGCAACAATTAGTAATGCTGGAAATTTATTATCTGGTCAAGACTTAACACTAGTTGCGGACAAACTGGATTTGCGAGGACAACTACGTGCTGGAAAAGATTTAATACTACAAGCTACCGATACAGTTAAAATTCGTGATAGTGTAGCTCAGCCTTTTTTAGCTATTGCAGGTGGTAATCTCACAATTCAAGGAAGTAAAGGAATTGACATCTTGACTATTAATAACCCATTACAGACACCGTTTGTAAGTGGGGGTAATTTAAGCTTAATCAGCGATGGTGTTATTTCTGGAAATGCTCGTTTTGCTAGTAATGGCAGCTTTTCCATCCGCAGTATATCGGGTAAGATGGCAAATTTTGCTAGCCAATATGAACCAGTTATCAGTAGCAATGGAGATGTGGATATTGCTGCTAATTATAATGGCGCATCACTATTGGTGGAATCTAAAGGTAACATTCGCCTACTTGGTGATATTAATATAACTGCTGGGAATAGCGCTCAATTGCCTTCAGGAGCAACACCTTCATTAATTTTGCGTTCGGGGCAAAGTAATTTAGCTTACGAGGAAGCTAATTTTGATAAAAAAGCTGCTAATGGTGATATAAATTTCCCAAAGGGAATAACAATTGCTGGAAATGTTGTTTTACAACCATTCAATGGTTTGGGAGGAAACGTAAGTTTATCTGCGGGGATGGGTGATATAAAAACCCAATTAATTAGTACTAATGGGCAAACTGTTGAGTTTTCTGATAAAGATGCTAACGGAGGGGCTATTAGTATTGAAGCCAAAGGTGGTAACATTACAACTGGCGATTTGTACTCTTACTCAAACTCCCAATATGGCGATGCCAGCAATGCTGGTACAATTACGCTTAATGCTAATGGCTCCATTAATACGGGCGCACTAAACTCTTATTCAACTTCAAATTTTGGTAATGCCTCAAATGGTGGTGCAATTAACCTAACAGCTCGTGATGACATTACTGTCACAGGTTTTTTCCGCACCCTATCAAGCTCTAGGTCTGGTGGTAATAGCGCAAATGGTGGAGCTGTTAATGTTCTTTCCTCGTTAGGTAGTATTAATGCCCAAGACTTTATCTTTTCTTGGTCAAGCTCTGATTCTGGCAATAGGGCTGGTAATGGGGGAGAAGTTAATCTTCGTGCGAAAAACGACATTACTACACGCCGCATATACTCTCAATCAACTTCATTAGGCAGAGCTAATACGGGAAATGGAGGTGCAATTAGTTTCGTTTCCACTAATGGAAGTATTAAAACAGAATATCTGTATTCTTTTTCGTCTTCTCAATCAGGTAATGCCGGAAACGGTAGCGAAATTAACTTAAGTGCCAAAGGTGATATTACCGGATTCCAATTTTTTTCTAGTTCCTCTTCTCAATCTGGTAATGCCTCAAATGGTGGAGCAATTAGCTTAAGTAGCAGTAATGGTAATATTAATGGCAATCGTCTTAGTTCTGGCTCATCTTCAAAGTCTGGTAATGCTGGGAATGGGGGAGCAATCAACTTGCTGGCATTCAACGGCAGTATAAATAACACAGATTATATAGCTTCTACTTCTTTCTCTACTTCTGGCAATACTGGAAGTGGAGGTTCTATTAATCTTAATGCTGGGGATGTCAAAAGGACTGGCTCAATTTATTCTGTTAGTAAAAGTGGCTCAGGCGATATTACTATCACCAGTAGCGCACCTTTTACCTTAGATAAAAGTGTAATAGCCAGCGATACTTTTGGTAGTGGCAGAGGTGGAGATGTTTTAATCACCAGTCCATCTATTAGCCTTACCGAGGGTTCGCAAATATCTGCTTCTAGTCACAGTAGTGGACGAGGAGGTAATATCACCCTTAATGCTGCGGAAAAAGTAGAACTTAGTGGTACAACATTTTCAAGACTTCCATATATAAGCTTTTCCCAAACTATAGCTGGTATTCCACCAAACACTTTTTTGGGTGGTTATATTCCAACTGGTAATCCCTACGAAAGTTTGCCAAACGAGACTTTTTTTCCTACTGGTATATTTAAACTCGGCAATCTACAGGTAATGCTGGTAATTTAAGCATCACAACTGGACAATTAATTGTCCGTGATGGAGCTGCTATAGCCACCACAACCTTTGGACAGAATAGTAATGCAGGTAATATATCGGTACAAGCTGATTCCATCTATGTTGATAAAGGCTCTATATTGAGCGGAGTATCAGGAGGAGCCAAAGGTGATAGTGGTGCAATAGACTTACAAACTCGTTCTCTTTTTTTAACAGCAGGAGGAGTTGTACAAACACAGACTCTAGGAGAAGGAAAAGCTGGAGATATTCGGGTAAATGCAACTGATACTATTAATTTGTCTGGGAACGGTAGTGGTTTACGTTCCGGTAGTGGCGGTGAAAATACACAGTTAAGTACTGCAAGCGGTAATATTGGTCAAGGTGGCAATATCAGTGTTACTACAAACAGGCTCTTACTTAATGATAAAGCAGTTCTAGATGCACAAACTAGAACTAATTCCGCAGGAGGTAACATCACAATTAATGCCAACACCTTGAGTGCTGTAAACTATGGACAAATCCTGACTTCAACCTCTGGCAGTGGGCAAGCAGGAGACATTAATATTAATGCCAAAGAAATACAATTATACGACTCCAATAGTGGTTTGTTTGCCCGGACAAGTAGTACAGGTAATGCTGGAAAATTAAGCATTCAGCCCCTTAGTAACGAGGGGACTTTGAAGGTTAATTTTACTGGTGGAGCGCAAATATCTGCATCTACGTCTAGCATTGCTAAGGGAGGAAGCTTAATTATAAAAGCCCCTGAATCTATCAGCATCACTGGCAATGGTTCCATCATCTCAGCGGAAACTACAGGACAAGGAACAGGTGGTGACTTAACATTAGAAACAGGTAAGCTGACAGTGCAAGATGGCGCACAAGTAACCGTAAGTAGTAAAAACTCAGGTCGTGCAGGTTCTTTAAATGTAGATGCGGACTATATTTATTTGGATAACGGAAAAATAACAGCCGACACCTTGGGAGGTGGGGGAAATATTTTATTGAAAACCTCCTTGTTGCAAATGCATAATGGGAGCCAAATTTCTACTAACGCCAGTGGAAAAGATATTCCTGGTGGTAATATTACAATTGACGCAAAAAATGGTTTGCTTGTTGCTTTTCCTCTTGAAAGCAATCGCATTAGTGCTGATTCTACAAAGTTTTTGGGAGGTAATATAAAAATTAATGCTTTAGATATCTTTGGCTTTCAGTTACAAGCGCAACGTCCGGATGATAATACTATTACCGCAACAGGTGCCAATGACCAGTTGAGAGGAACTGTTCAAATTAATAAACCTGAGGATACTAGCAGAGGAGTAGTTAAGTTACCACAAAATGTAGTTGATGCTACTAGCTTACTTAACCAAAACTTCTGTGCCCGTGCTTATGAAAGCAGTTTTATTATCACAGGACGCGGAGGTATAGCTCCTTCTCCTTTTGATGTACTTGCTGGAGAAACAACCTGGGAAGATTGGCGTCTTTCACCATCTGTTGGGGGAGAAAGAGGGGAAGGGGAGAGACTATCCCAGGGAAATGAGAAAATTAATAGTACTACTGCTAAAGTACCTTCAGAAATAGTAGAAGCACAGGGTTGGGTAATAAACAACAAAGGTCAGGTTGAACTCATCGTATCTACACAAAATGTAACTCCTCACAGTTTAAAAAATCACCCAAATGGGTGTTTACCTACTTTTGGTAATTAAGTATTAGTGCTTGAAGTTTTTTTACATAAAAAATCTAAGTAGTAATGTTTTTGTTCGGTATTAGGGGTAATTTATAAAGTACACATTAAGTCCAAAGAATTGATGGGTTACGGCGCTTCATATAACTTAAAGAGCTTCCAACTAGATACTACAAATGCGCCTAACCCATCCTACGTGAATTTAACTTTTACTTTATAAATGACCTCTTAATAAAAGTATTGCTTTTTTCTAAAAATCCTTCTAATTTATTTAAGTGCAGCCAGATAAATTTTCAGACTTTTAAAAAGTCCAATTTTTAGCAGTTTACAGTATGTTTGGGGTGTTTTATGAAATTAGGATTTTTCCAAGGGATAGGAATTTCTATAGGTAGTACAATTATCTTTACCAGTAATTCGGCACTTGCTCAAATCACTCCAGACGCGACATTACCCAATAATTCCCAGGTTAGATTACAAGATAATATAAGATTTATTGAAGGTGGAACTCAAGCGGGTAGTAACTTGTTCCATAGTTTTCAAGAGTTTTCTGTTCCAACCAATATTACAGCACATTTTAAGAATACTACAGATATTCAAAATATACTAACGCGGGTAACGGGTGGGTCGGTATCAAATATTGATGGGTTGATTCGTGCTAAAGGTAATGCTAATTTATTTTTGATTAACCCAAGTGGAATTATATTTGGTCAAAATGCACGCTTGGATATTGGTGGCTCATTTTTGGGTAGTAGTGCCAGCCATATTAAGTTTGCTGATGGTAGTGAATTTAACGCTCTTAAACCACAAGAAAAACCTCTGTTGACAATATCCGCTCCTGTAGGATTAGGTATGGGAATTAATCCTGGAGATATTAAGGTTTTTGGACAAGGGTCGGGAATTGATTATGAAACAATAAAAAAAGAACCTCGTCCGGCCATTGAAAGTAGTCTTGTAGGATTTGACGTTAAACCAGGAAAAACCCTAGCACTGTTGGGGGGTAATGTTCGTATTGAAGGTGCTGTTCTCCAATCATCTGCTGGACGTATCGAAATTGGTAGCGTTGGTAATAATACACTAATTAATCTCGTTCCAGTTACGGAAGGTTGGAAGCTCGATTATGAAGGGGTTTCTAATTTTACCGATATCCAGATGTCAGGCAAAGCATTAATAAACGCTTCTGGTGTCGGTGGAGGTTATATTTCTCTTAGGGGTGGGAACGTCAACCTCACAGGAGAATCAATTTTAGTCGCTGATACCTTAGGTAATCGTAACGCAGGTGACATTAGTATTGTCGGAAATACAGTAATTTTAAATCGTACTGACGCTAGCAATAATACCTTTGGTACTGGAAATGCAGGGAAAATACAAGTTATTGCTCGCGACTCTCTCAGATTTGAGAACTCAGGGGGTGTAGGTAATCATACATCTGGATTAGGAAATGCAGGGGAAATTACTCTTGAAGCAGACTCTATTATTATTAGAAATAAGAGAAGTGGTGCAGGTAGTAACACTTATGAAAATGCCACAGGTAAAGCCGGAATTGTAAACGTTAAAGGGAATTCTTTACTGATTGAAGATAATGCAGGTTTTGGTACTCGCTCTTTTAGCTCTGGTGACGCTGGAGTAATTAATCTTGAGGTTGGTGATATTATAATTCGTAATGAGTCTGGTATGGGAAGTGATACCAGTGCTTCTGGAAATGGAGGACAAGTCAATATAAAGGCAAATTCTTTACTAATTGAAAATAAATCTGGGTTTAGTAACCGTACCTTGGAAACGGGTGGAGGTCGAGGTGGTAATTTTAATATAAATATTAAAGAGTCTTTCATTGTACGGAATCAATCAGGTATTAGGACAGATACTTTTGGTTCAGGAGATGCAGGACAAATTAATTTAACGGCAGATTATTTGGAAATTAGTAATTCCAGTGGGATTAATGCAGCAAGTAATGGTAGCGGTAATGCAGGAAATTTCCAAATAAAAGCAAGAACTTTGGTTGTTAGCGGTGGAAATTTGGGAGTTGCAAGTAATAAGTCTGGTAGAGCCGGTATTTTGAATATTACGGCAGATAACATCAAGCTTGATAAGGGGAAAATTGTTGCGACAACTAACTCTGGTAATGGTGGTAATTTAATACTAGATGTTGAAAATTTATTACAATTAAACAATAAAAGTCAGATAAGCACCACCGCAGGTACGCAGCAAGCTCCTGGTAACGGTGGTGACATTTCTATTGATATTCCTCGTGGTTTCATCGTTGCTTTCACTAATGGAAATAGTGATATTACCGCAAATGCTTTTACAGGGAACGGAGGTAAAATAACAATCAACGCTTTGAATGTTTTTGGTATGCAACAGCTTACTAGAGAAGACTTATTACGTCAAAACAAACTTAAGCCTGAAGAATTATTAACAAATAACATTACAGCTTTTTCGCAACAAAACCCTACTTTGGACGGAACGGTATCTATTAACACCCCTGATGTAGACCCCAATCGGGGAGTATCTGAATTACCAGAGTATATAGTTAATGCTGCTGCTTTAATTAACGAAAACTTCTGTGCCCGTGCTTATGCTAGTAGCTTTATTATTACAGGACGTGGTGGTATAGCGCCTTCTCCTTTTGATGTATTTACTGGAGAAACAACTTGGGAAGATTGGAGAATGAACCCAGTTGCTCGCAGAAGTGAGGGGGAAAAACTAAGCGAAGGGAATGAGAAAATTTCTACTGCAACTAAAGTCCAAAATGAAATTGTCGAAGCTCAGGGATGGGTAGTCAATGAAAAAGGACAGGTAAAACTTGTTGCTTTCACATCTAATGTAACACCTCACAGTTTACCAAGTGTACCTCTTGAATGTTTGCTAAATACTCCTAATTCAAAGCGTTGATAGAACTGATGCTATTGATTTCATCGATAAATATAGCCGATTGGGATGCTGCTTGAATTGCAGGAAACCATACTTTTGGTAGAAACGGACAGCATTTTCATCTATTGCTTCCACTACTAGGGCTAATGATGCAACCTGCTTTGTTGCGTCCAATGCTTTTTTGAAAGCGTCGATAAGAATAACTTCACCTAACCCTTGACCTTGAAAATTATTATCAACAGCAAGACTGCTTACGTGTATAGTTGTCCAAACTGTCGTTTCCGCAAGAAAATTCTGAGCGATTATGCTTTTTACTATCCAGCAACTCAATCGTTAGCGTCATTGTTTTGCATCACTTGCTTGTAATGTAAAGCCGCTGCGATAATAGCGTCATTCGGTTGTGCTGGGTTTAAAATCGCTTCAACAAAAGCTTGGCTATCTTCAATTGTGAGTTTTAGCGTTTGGTGCTGTTCAATTACCTTACAAGCTGCTTGTTGGACGCTAGCAATGACAAAATCCGTTAAAGTGACTCCTTGTAAGTCAGCAGCTGTTTGCCATAGAGCTTTTATCTCTGGTTTAACGCGAGCTTCCAGTCTAGCCATTGATTGCGGGGTATTAGGACTGCTAATAATACGTTTAAATAGGTTTATCTTATTGTAATACGGCATTTTGCCGTATGAATGAAAAAATTATCAAAAATTTCCAAAGATGTAGAGAGCGAATTAATTCGGTCTTTACGACATATATGACTCACCAAAGAAAGTGTGACGCTCTATGTATTGTTTGCAGCTAACAGAAAATTTATTCCTGAAGATTAATCTTTAGTTATCGCTGCATAATAATTATGAAGAAAGTGAAGGAAACATTGCCACAAGCGTTACTTAGACTTGGCTTGTTATATCAAAAGATTAAGCACCTCGATGTTGAAACCAAAAGTAAAATTATGGAGAATCCAGAATTAATAGGCGAAAGTGAATCCGCAAAGCTATTACTGCATCATGCGAATAAGCGTGACTTTGATGACATCGCGGTTTAATATATTTACGTACATACTTAAAAATATTTTATTTTGTGACTTTGAATTGAGCTTGCTAAAATTCCTAGTATTTTTTTTTACGTCGTTTAAATAGTATTCATCTAAATCAATATTGATAATATCTTCTTCTAGCTGCAAAAAACGCCAGTTAGTACCTGATGTTACAGTTCCGTAAATAGTAGATATTTCATTACCTTCCCTTTGATTAAAAATTCTTGCTGCTAACATTTCGGCTACGCACTGACCCAAACCTCCGTTAATATTTTCCTTTTTAGCTTCAACAACGATAATTACGGTTGCATTTAAAATTAACAATTCTGGAGAACGACTAATAATAAAATCGCAACTACCGTTTTTAACGGGTTTTAGCTTTTTTTTTAAATTTTGGTAATGCTACCATTACCAATTTATTTTTGCAAAGCTTAAACAATTAAGCATATTATCATGTAAAATTCGTCACATTCCCTTGGAAATACGTTCGTTGAGAAAATCTATGAAAACTTGAACTTTTAGAGGAATATACGAACGATTGGGATAAATCAACCAAGCTGCGGTGTTAAAATCTGTTGCCGTCACTTCGTAATCTGGAAACACATTTACGAGTTTACCAGTCCGTAAATCTTCGTCAATCAGCCAGTTCGGGAGAAGCGCTAAACCCATCGCAGCCAGCGTGCATTCTTGAAGTGCAAGGGCATTTGAAATAACGGTGCTTCCGCTGACAGGAATTTCGCTTATTTCCTTATTTATAGCCCTAAATATCCATCTCGTTCTAAAACCCGCAATTGGGAAAAGCAAACAGTTGTGCTGCTCCAAATCGCTTGGTTTTTCTAGTTTATGATACCGCTTCAGATAATTAGGGCTAGCACAGACATAATAGCGAGTTTGCATGAGTCGCTCGGCGATTAATGTGGAATCAGCAAGTTGTCCCAGACGCACAGCTACATCAATTCTGTCAGCAAACAAATCGACAACAGTATCTGTGAGCAATAAATCTACTGCTAATTCTGGGTAAAGAGATTGAAAATTAGCCAATAGAGGAACAATACATTTAAGTCCAAAGGAGACAGAAGCGGTAGCACGGAGTGTTCCTTTTGGTTTTCCGGAAATATCAGTCGCTACATCTATCGCTTGCTGCATCTCCTCGACAAGTGGCTCGATACGCTCAAAATAAACAGTACCAGCCTCAGTTGGAGACAGTTGGCGCGTTGTTCGTTGAAATAGCCTAACACCAAGTTCCTCTTCTAACCCTGCGATAGCACGGGAAACCGAAGACGGGTCAATATTGCGTTCGCGTGCGACTCCAGCGAAGCTACCCTGTCTCATTACCTCAACAAAGATTTGCAGTACAGATAGTTCCATTGGTGAATTATAATCACTAATCTATTTATAAATATATTTTTTAGTGGTCTTACTACATTAACATAAATTGATTAATGCACAAAATGCACGAGATTAATTCGCAGTTTTATATTTATTGCTTTTTTTGCAATCGTTATAGTGAAGTCAAGTCAGTATTTAAAAGACCATCCACAAAGACAAAATATACCTTGGAGTTAAAATTATGAGCCGAATTGCAGTTCTGGGAATGGGAGCAATGGGTTTTCGCGTCGCACAGAACCTTCTTAATGCTAGCCACGAAGTGATTGTATATAATCGCACAAAAGATAAAGCGATGCCTTTGCTTGAACAAGGTGCTATTTACGCAGCAACACCAAGAGAAGCAGCCGAGCAAGCAGAGATTGTTATCAGTATGGTGACAGATGATGATGTATCGCGAACACTTTGGCTAGATAAAGAAAATGGTGCGGCTTTGGGACTTAGCAAAAATGCGATCGCAATCGAGTCAAGCACGTTGACCGTTGGTTGGGTGAAAGAATTAGCAAAAAAAATTGAGAGTCAAGGAGCCGTTTTTCTTGATGCTCCTGTTGTTGGCTCCCGTCCGCAAGCGGATGCAGGTAAACTCATCTATTTGGTGGGAGGTAACCCAGAAATCTTGTCACAAGCAGAAAATATTCTCTTGTCCGCAGGTGGAGCAGCCATTCATCATGTCGGTTCCATTGGTCAAGGGATGGCAATGAAACTCGCAGTTAACGCACTTTTTGGTATCCAAGTTGCAGCATTGGCGGAAATTATAGGAATGTTGAGTAAGAACGGAATTGAACCAGCTAAAGCGATGGAGTGTCTTGCTGAGTTACCCGTCATCAGTCCAGCAGCTAAAAACGCAGGAAATTTAATGTTAGCGCACAACCATACACCTATGTTCCCAGTTAATTTAGTGGAAAAAGATTTCCGCTACGCAATTCAAACAGCACAAGCCGTTAAAGCTCTAGCTCCTGCATCTACCGTAGTCCGGGAAATTTATCAAGAAGCTATTACTAAGGGGTATGGTGACGACAATATTACAGGTGTTATCCAACTTTTTATTTAAGGCTGGAGTAAGCTAGCACTCCCGTTAATAGGTGCGGGCGGGGCAAGAGAAAGCCCACCCCACAAGATTGAAGAATTTATTTTTTGGAGTTCTCTTGACTTAGAGCGCACTCTAGGTTGTAAAGTCAAGAAATGACCAGCGATATGTTTAAATTGATATTCACAAATAAACGCTATTTTTAGTCCTCTTCAGAGGACTTTAGCTTTTAGACTCTTAATTTATTCCCTGGCGATTATGACACACACTTCATAAGTGAAAGATGTCAACTAAGGGAAGCGAATCAGCAAAACTGTTACCGCAACATGTCAATAAGCGCAACTTCGACAACATCGCCATTTAATATTTTTACATACTTAACAAATGTCTTATAAAGTTCTTTTTTAACTCCCTCTGGCAAAGTTTTAAAGAACTCGTAATCTGAAAATGATTCCCTGAGTTGATTTACCACAAAATTACTAATATTAATATTGTGATTACTCTTCTGTTGTAATTGCTGAATTTTCAGCATCATTTTCTCTATTGCTTCCTCTATAATTGAGTCTTGAGGTAACCTTTGTAGACTCTCTAATTTGTTCTTTAACTCAATAATCTCCGGTGTGTCCTCGACATTAGATTGACCGTTGACAGTGTAATTCTTTAGTTCAATAGCCTTTGTCGTCAAAGCATTGTCAACAGCATCAATGATTTTATTGAGAGATGTTGCTGTCTTATTACTACAAGCTGTCTCACCATAAGTCCTTCGTCTTTTACAGCGAATTGGGTTCGTTGATTTCTTCCCGTGGAGATAACATTTATATCCGCAAGATGTACATAGAATTTGTCCAGCCAACAAGTAATTTGCTGTTGCACCGTTGAAGTTTTTACCCCAAAGCCGTTGATTATCGTTGATTCTTAACTCAACATCTCTAGCAGTTTCCTTTGAAATTAAAGCTTGATGAGTATTTTCTCTAATGTCCCATTTATCCGGCTGGCAACGGTTATTTTTAATATTATAAGCAGTATGACCTTGCAGCACTGGGTTTCTCAGCCAACTTCTTAAACCAGTCGGCGAAAATTTTACATTATATTTTTTAATGAAATACTGAACAGTATTTCTCAAAGACGCTTTGTCTAATAAATAATACTCTACGATTTCTGCCGCAATCTGCCAATGAGTTTTACCACTCTTATCATTCACCGTCATATCCGGTGCATATTTCTCATTGATTCTTGCATAACCGAATGGTGGATTAGGACAAGCTTTGTTTTGTTCTCTCGAATAAGCTAAGCCATGTTTTATTCGATTTTGCAACAACCTTGACTCAAACTCAGCCAAACCAGCCATCTGATTCACCGAAAACCAACCGAACGGGGACGATGAATCATCTATCGGTGCGTCCAAAACAACTAGTTTTACGTTTAACTTCTCGAACAGTGCCATCGTTTTATGTATCGTTATCACCGACCGTGCTAACCTGTCGATTCTTGTTATAACAACCTCTGTTACCTGACCTTCGCGGCACATCGTCAACATTTTATTGAAATTCTGTCTCTTGTCAGATTTTCCGGACTCAATATCCGAAAACACCATCATTGCACCAGCTTTGTCTATCCTCGCTGTTTGCTGCACCAAAGCATCTTCTTGCTCTCCCTTTGAGACACGGACGTAACCTACACGCATCGATTTGCCCTAAACTCAATGTCAGAGCAGTCTATCATATAATTGACCCTTGTTTACTCTTCACTAGTGGGGCTAGCCAATTATCTTGTACCTTTAATGATTGGGGCACGAGATATGGCATTTCCTCGCCTCAATGCCGCTGCGTTCTGGATGATACCAGTGGTAAACGTGCTCCTATTAGCCAGCTTCTTTATTCCTGGTGGACCCGCTCAAGCTGGTTGGTGGTCTTATCCTCCTGTTAGTACCCAAAACCCTACAGGTCACCTTATAAATGGTGAATTTATCTGGTTACTAGCTGTGGCTATATCCGGTGTATCTTCGATAATGGGTGGCGTTAACTTCGTTACAACAATCGTACGAATGCGTGCGCCAGGAATGGGATTTTTTAAGATGCCTGTATTCGTATGGGCTGTATTTAGCGCTCAAATCATACAATTATTTGGACTACCTGCACTGACTGCTGGAGCAATAATGCTATTGTTCGACCTTAGTGTTGGTACAGCGTTTTTTGACCCGGCAAAAGGTGGTCATCCGGTTTTGGCACTATCCAATATATTGGGGAGTGGGGAGTGGGGAATGGGGAATAGGGAATAGGGAGTAAGGAGTGGGGAACGCACTACTTAATAACCCCATAATTGCCGTGGTGGAATACTAGTTTATACAGTGTATAATATTTTATGCTGAAATTACTGATTATTTTTATTCTAAGTAATTATCATCAGAAACCTGCTGCAAAGGAATTGAGGTGACAATTATTGTGACTTTTAAATTGCCTGATTTGGTTAGTTTTGAGCCTTTATATTAGATTCCTTGCTTGTTGTTTACTTACGATTCGCAGAACGAGCAAAAAATTCTCTTGTTACAAAAATTAATTTTAAGTTTATGTAAATATTCGCTTGTGTATAAATATAACTGTTGACGATGTGATATAGTTATCATATGAATTTACGATGTAAAGTAAATAGCTATCACTTAGCAGTTGACTTTAACTGCGGATTCAAACTTTGCGCTGCTTCGGTCTTTAACAAAGCAGAGATTATCTTAAACTTTTAATGACTCAGGCTTAGACTGAAGGGTGCAAGCGTTCCAAACAAATGCTGTAGATTTGTTTAATTTTTACAAAAAGCAAATTTAATACTTTTTGAGACGTAATGCAAAAGCAAAAGCGTCCGATAGCTGGATATAGATATCACTAAGGTGAAGCTTCGCGTTAGCTAAGTCTGCCCAATACTACAATGGCTTTGAGTATTCGTAGGTGGAGACTATTCCGGCTATACGGAACACTCTGTGAATGTGTTTGCGTAGTGTGGCGTCTTGCCATAAATACCTCAACCTAATCAACATATTTCAAAATTTAAAATTGAGAATTAATGGTTAATAACTCCTTTATTTAAATCTCAATTTTGAAGGTTGAACTCGTTTGGGTTCTTTATAATCGGTACAGCTGAATGTAGACAAAGTGGCACAAGCTCTAAAATTACTTTTTGTTACATTTTTATTAACTTTAAAAGCTTCTATCACTTTTTGTTTTGCATTTTGATTTAATACTTAATTTTTAGTCAAAAGAAGGGTATACATCCTTGTTTACAAAACAATACTTAAGCGAGCAAATCGCTACTAACTTAGACAAGTCGCTATCACCAAGCGAACTTGACATCTATTTAAAGTCCGTAGAAATTATTCAACCATCTTTTTCTTGCAAATTTTGGCAAGCAACAGATGCGAATCCTGGAATTTATATAGTCTTGGCTGGAAAAGTCAGGCTTCTAGACAATGTAGATAACTTAATCGCCACTTTTGGTATGGGGTCGTCATTTGGTGAAGTCACTCTGTTTCCTGGAGACGGATTCTTGCCTTACACAGCTAGAGCGTCGGCAAACTTGCAATTGTGCTACGTCAGAGGTGATACGCTAAAAACTCTATGGGAAAAATATCCATCAATATACGCTCGCTTACTAGAACGTGCAGAATTTTGGAATTTACTGCTGTTGTGTTTTCAGAACTACCAGCACAATAATATTTCTTTTTTGGGAATGCTCGAAGCACTACCCTTATTTCAACGTCACTCTTTAGAAGTGGGATTATTGAATGCGAAACTATTTCAAAATACTAAGTTATTGATACTACAACGAGGAGAGCTAGTACATTCTGATGCAAGGAAGCTGACACCTGGGGATATATATGAAACCAAAAAATACGAAACTACTAAAGCGGATAGTTGGCAAGTAAAGCAACCAACGGTCGTCTACAGCCTGAGTAACTCTGATTGGCAAACAGCTATTACTCACTGTCCTAGTTTGGCAGAATTTATAGACGAGCAAGAGTGCCAAATAGATGTTGAGCAACACAATTATCCCAGCAATCAGGAGCGGAAAAAACAAGCTTATCAAAAAAATGTCGTTCCCTTTCCGTTGACAACATCAGAACTAAAACCAAAGCCGAAGCCAAAACCTCAACGTCTTTATTTTCCCAGTCCTAAGGTGAGAATAAGACACTCTTGGCAACGTCTAGTTAAACGCTATCCCTTCTTCGCACAACAAAGCGCTTCTGATTGTGGAGCTGCCTGTTTGGTAATGATAGGTCGTTACTGGGACAAACAGTTATCTATTAATATGGTGCGAGATTTAGCTAACACCAACCGTAGTGGGGTATCGCTCAGGAGTCTTGCTTCTTCAGCGGAAGCCGTCGGATTTGCGACCCGACCAGTCAAAGCTAGTCTTGATAAGCTAGCACAACAGCCTCTACCCTTGATAGCTCACTGGGAGGGTAAACATTACATTGTTGTTTACGAAATTACTAAAAAACGAGTAATTGTTGGTGACCCTGCTATAGGTCAACTCACTTTGACAAGTGACGAATTTCAAGCTAGTTGGAGTGGTTATGCATTATTAATACAGCCCACAGCCTTACTTAAAGAAAAGGGGGAAGCCAGTCAGTCGTTTTGGAAGTTTATGGAGTTAATTGCACCTCATAGTCGCGTGTTGCTGGAAGTGTTAATTACTTCGGTGTTGATTCAGGTTTTTGGACTAGTAACGCCCCTATTTACTCAGCTATTATTAGATAGAGTGATTGTCCAAGGGAGTACCCTAACTTTAAATGCTGTTGGAATAGGGTTAGTAATTTTTAGTTTGTTTCGTGTGGTGATGAACGGATTGCGGCAATATCTTTTAGACCATACCGCTAATCGCATTTCTATAGCATTACTAGTCGGCTTTATTAAACATACTTTACGACTACCATTAGCGTATTTTGAATCGCGTTACGTTGGCGATATTGTTTCTCGTATCCAAGAAAATCATAAAATTCAGCGCTTTCTTACAGGAGAGGCACTGTCAATAATTTTGGATTTACTAACAGTATTTATCTATCTGGGATTAATGTTTTGGTACAGTTGGTCTTTAGCATTGCTTGTGCTGCTGATTGTACCACCATTCTTTACCTTAGCTTTGGTAGCAACGCCTCTGTTACGTCGTATTTCCAGAGAGATTTTTAATGCCACGACCGAAGAAAATAGTTATTTGATTCAAATTCTTACAGGTATTCGCTCTATCCGCTCAATGGCAATAGAGCAGACAGTGCGTTGGCGTTGGGAGGAACTGCTAGGACGTGCGGTGAAAAAAAGCTTTGCAGGACAGGTTCTTGTTAACCGCTTTTCTCTTTTTAGTTCTACTATTGAATCGCTTCTATCAGCGGGATTACTCTGGTTTGGTGCTTATTTGGTGATTCAAAACCAACTAACAATTGGGCAATTAATTGCTTTTAACATGTTGTTAGGCAATGTAATTCTTCCTTTTCAACGGCTCTCGGTGTTATGGAATCAATTACAAGAAGTTATGATTTCTGCCGAACGCATTAATGATGTTTTGGACGCGGAGCCAGAAGAAGATTTAAAACACCAAACCCGCCAATATTTATCGTATTTGAAGGGTCATATTCGTTTTGAAAATGTTACATTTCGTTATAGTAATGAAAGTGACATTAACGTGCTAGAAAATATTAACTTTGAAGTCCTACCAGAGAAAACTGTGGCTGTTGTGGGACGTAGCGGTTCTGGAAAAACAACCCTTTCTAAGTTGATTTTGGGTTTATATCCTGCTACTGAAGGAAAAGTTTTAATCGATGGTCAAGATATAACTAATATTTCTCTCAAATCATTACGAGAGCAAATAGGTGTTGTAGACCAAGATACTTTTTTGTTTGGTGGTACAATCGGAGAAAATTTAAGCATCGCTCATCCACAAGCAACTCAAGAAGAGATTATTACTGCTGCACATCTAGCTGGTGCGGACGAATTTATTCAACGATTACCGATGGGCTATGAAACCCAAATTGGTGAAGGTGGTGGAATGTTATCAGGGGGACAACGGCAAAGATTAGCTATAGCTCGTGCTTTGCTTGGTAATCCTCGTTTGCTCATTTTTGACGAAGCTACTAGTAGTCTTGATAGCGAGTCGGAGCGAATTATTCAAAATAATCTCAAAACTATTTTTAAGGGACGAACAACCATAATTATTGCTCATCGTCTTTCCACCATACGTAATGCAGACCTAATTTTAGTTTTAGACCGTGGTGTATTGGTTGAAAGCGGCACTCATGACGAATTAATCAAAGCAAGAAGTCATTACTGCTACCTTAATCAACAACAGCTAGCTCATACAAGCTAGATAAAACCAAAAACTTGCAAAATCTAACAAGGAACTTCAATAAAAAGACTGTAAGCAAACCAATTAAGTATATGAAGGTATTGAGGGTTCATCTATAAAACTATTCTAATAAGAATTACTAATCTTTTTTCTCATTGCATCTTGGGAGTCAAGCTATGCCGTACTCATACCAAAATTCATCCTCTGCGTTCGTTGACACAGGACAGTACAAGTATAAAAGTTACACAGAATATAAACAAAAGGAACATAAGTATACAGAAGATAAGCATATAGAAGATGACAATAGTACCAATGATTTGTTTTATGGCACTGAAGAACTGCTGGATACCTTACCACGTCCTTGGAGTCGCTCTTTGTTATATCTGCTTATTGGCTTTACGATAATTGTTTTACCTTGGATAATGCTATCAAAAATCGATGAGACTGGTAGTGCTAGAGGTCGTTTAGAACCACTAGAAACAACGTTGAGATTAGACAGTATAGCCAGCGGAAGTGTGACTGTTGTTAAGGTAAAAGAAGGCGAAACCGTAAAAGCAGGACAGGTCTTGCTAGAGTTAGAGGCTGATTTAGTCCGAAATGAACTTCAGCAAGCACAAGCAAAGTTGGAAGGTTTGCAGCATCAGCACTCACAATTAGAGCTACTCAAAAGCCAACTCGTACTGACAATTAATCAGCTAGAGCAGCAAAACCAGGCTCAAGAATCAGAAAAGATTGCTCAAGTTAATCAACAGCAGCAAAATCTTGATGATAAACAAAGTACTTATAATCTACAGAAATTAGAAAAACTATATCTCGTAGAACAAGCACAGCATAACCTCAGTTCCAGTCAGACTGCTGAAAAATTAATCAATAGTCGTTTAAACAGGGATTTAACTGAACTTCAACGCTATTATCCACTAGTGCAATCTGGAGCAATTCCCCAAATCAAAGTTGTGGAACTACAAAAAATTGCAGAAGAAAGCCAAAGATTGCAGCTGCAAGCAAAATCTGCTTCCCAACAAGCACAGCTGCGTTTGCAAGAAGAAAAAACTCGTTATCAAGCGGTTATGAATCAAGCTCTTTCTGATGTTAAACAAGCGAAACTAAGATTACAAGAGCAGCAAAGCAGTTATCAAACCGTTGTTCACGCAGGTAAGTTAACACTACTAAAAAATCAAGAACAGCTCAAACAACTGCAAACACAAATTTCTGCAACGCAATCGGAAATTGCTCAAACTCAAACTCAGATTGCTTCCATTAACCTGCAACTACGACAACGAGTAGTACGTTCACCAATTGATGGAGTGATTTTTGCATTACCTATCGAAAAAGCAGGAGCTGTAGTGCAACGTGGACAAATGATTGCTCAAATTGCACCGAAAAATAGTTCTCAAGTACTAAGAGCCGAAATGCCAAGCCTTCACAGTGGTTTCTTACAAGTAGGGAAAAAAGTCAAAATCAAGTTTGATGCTTATCCATTCCAAGAATATGGAGTGGTATCTGGACGGGTGATATGGGTAGCACCAGATTCTAAAGTTAAAGAAACTATCCAAGGCAAGATAGAAACTTTTGAGTTAAAAATCGCTCCAGACCAGTCTTATATCCAGACTGGAAATAAATCAACTCGTTTAACTCCGGGTCAAACGACGACAGCAGAAATAATTATCCGTCAACGTCGCATAGTTGATTTAATCTTAGACCCTTTTAAGAAGCTGCAAAAAGGAGGTTTAGAGCTTTAGTGAAAATAAATTTTAAATTATTTACACTTCTACAGCTTAGACAAAATATACAGTATAAAGTCCAAAATCCAAAATCTAAACTATGAATTTTCATCATGGAGGAAATGCATCATGTCAAACGTTTTAAGTATTTCTCATCAAGACATCATTCGCCATATTAGATTTGAATGTCAGATACCAAATGTGCTTGAAGCGATTGCTGCTCGTAAAATTATTGCAGATGCTGCGGCTAGTAATGGTATTAAAGTAGAGTCAGAAGAGCTTCAGCAAGCAGGAGATAACCTGCGATTAGCTAAAAAACTTGTAAAAGCTAGTGATACTTGGATATGGTTAAAAACACATAATTTATCACTTGATGAATTTGAAGAAATAGTTCACGCTAGTGTACTTACTGCAAAATTAGCGAATCATTTATTTGCCAAACAAGTAGAAACCTTCTTTTTTGCACACCAACTTGATTATGTTGCAGCAGCCACCTATGAAATTGTCTTAGATAGTAAAGACTTGGCTTTGGAATTGTTTTATGCTCTAAAAGAAGATGAAATTAGTTTCCCCGATATTGCGCGTAAATATATTCAAAATCAAGAACTTACACATACATGGGGGTATCAGGGAATTCGCTGTCGTAAGGATTTTCCACCTGTTATTGCTTCCTCTATTTTCGCTGCCAATGCACCCGAAATTCTTAAACCTATTGAAACATCTCAAGGAGTGTATCTAATTTGGGTTGAGAAAATCATTCACCCAAAGTTAGATGAACAACTGCGTGCCCAAATTCAGCAAGATTTATTTGTAGCTTGGTTAAAACAACAAAGTGAACAACTAAAAATTGTAATTAAAGAAAATTTGGATAGTAATTATTCAGTAAATCAAAGTAACATCAAAGTAAATGCTGACATGAATAACTAAAACTGCTAAATAAAATATCTCCTCAATGCCCTATAAAGTTTGTTTGTAGAGCTTTTTGGCTTTATTTATTAAAGCTAAAAACTTCAAAAATAGCAATATATAGGTTTTTTGTCATGCTTAATAATAATCTATTTTGTCTCTAAAGAATACTCAAAAAAATAATAAAAAAATATTGAATTTGATTGTACAAAACATTTTTTTTGCGTTAGATTATAGATGTCGGTAAAACAAATAAATTTAGCGACGAACCAATCAATCTTTTTACAATTCCCAGGAGAATCTTATGATTATTTCTGATATCTCTCACTTAGAATCTGTTGCTGAAGAGAATAGCGTGGTAGGTGGATTAGCAGTTGCAAACTCTTACGCGAATGCATATGCTAACGGTCAGAACTTTGCTGGCACATCGACTAGCACGTATACCAATGCTTATTACTCTCCTAGCTACTACGGCTACTATTACTATCAGCCATCAAGCTATACAGCTAACTCAGGCGCTTCTTCCAGTTCGAGTGCTAATTAAAGTTAGTTAGCAGCCAATCGACAAACTCTGACAATCAAAATCGCTGAAAGTTTTTTAATTACTTTCAGCGATATACTTCTTTTAAAAGAGGGCAACATGAGTCAATTGAAAATTACTGACATAAGTTTTTTTGAAAGTGAGCTTTCTAGTAGCAATCAAGTGCAGGGGGGAAGCAGAACTGTAGCAAGTGTATCAAACAGTTTTAGCGCTGACACCTATGCACAATATTCAGGTTCCTGGTTTGCTTACAACGATGGTAGTGGATACAGAATCATAGCTAATACTTACGCTAATGCTGGTGGTGCTGTAGCTGGTGCTGCAAGCGGTGCTGCATCTGATGGGACTGTATATACTTCAAGCTATGCAAATGCAACTGCACGTTTTTAGGGTGTTTGTCATTTGCTGAGAATACAAGGTGCAATCAAAACTACCATGTGAAATGACTGAAGTAGAGACGTTACATGTAACGTCTCTACAGACTTTATGAAAAATTTGTATTTTAGTGATTTGTTTAAAGTTTTAGTAAAATAACTGTAACATTTAGTAAAAAATAGGTTACTGATGAAGGCTTCGTATTATTCTTAACTGTGAAAAATGCTTGTGTAAAAAGTAAGTTTTTTCTTTGAGAAAATAGTATTAATACAGACCCAATGAGTAATCATTTAAATTTTTCTAAGATTGTTTCACTAGTTTCTACATCACTGGTGGCAAGTTCTGTAGTCATTTCATCACCTTGTTATGCTGCGACTTTTGCTTTATCTCAATCAACGTTCAAGTTTGTAAATTTTAATCAAATTCCTGAAGATATTTTTACCAATGGTAATACCAACACAGTTACGTTAGCTAGTAATGGAAATGGGAATGTTACAGCGAATGCGGATGCGAATGCTCTTTTTGATACAGCTAGGTTTAAAGCATCAAATCTATCTAGGAGTACTGCTTCGGGTACAGGTAAACATTACTTAGGATTAGCAGAAAGTGTTGCTGACCTCAAAGGAATCTTTAAGATTGCTGAAAATACTACTTTTTCTTTTGACTTCACTGCTGATTTAAACCTAGAAGCATCAATAGATAACCCTGCAGTGGAGAGCGCAAAAGCTAACGGGAACATATTTTTCGGTTTATTCGATGCTGATACAAATACTCTTTTTGACTTCTTTAGCCTAAGAGCAGGATTAAATACGTCAAACAATAGTGATTTTCTTAACTTTGATACAAGTGACAAAGTTACTGTAAAAGATTCAATTACTATGATAAGTACAGGTAGCAAAAAAGAATCTACACAAGCTTCTATTCAAGGTTTTTTTAAACGTACTTTTGCTAACAAAATTAATTTAGCTCTTGTGGAGTTTAAGAGAAATGAAGCAAGAGTTACAGTACCTGAATCTTCGGGTTTGATAGCTTTGCTTTTCTGTTCCGGGGTAGTCAGTATTTCACTAAGACGCAAAAAATGAAAATGAATAATCAAACAATATCCGGTTTTGGTGCTATCAAGCTGTAATTTTGTAAAGGACTTCCAAATTAAACCAACATCCACCCCCACATAAGATTGGATAATTAATTTGTTGGAAATCCTTAGCCACTACAACTAGTCCAAAACCAAACATCTTATGCTATCGACTATCTACGGCTATGCTCGTGTCAGCACAGAAGACCAAGCTGTTGATGCGGATGCATTAATTAAACAAATGCTCCGACTCAGAGATGCAGGAGCTACACAGATATATTACGATGTAGAACGTCGCACCAGTGATAAGCGCAAAGGATTATTACAGCTAATCAAGGATGTCGAAAAGTTAACACCTGGTCAAGTCAGTAAAGTTATTTTTACGCGATTGGATAGAGTTGCAGCATCACCAATAGTTTTTTATCAATTAATAGATGCACTTAGAGCTAAGCAAATCCGAGTACAAGCATTGGATGACCCATTTGATTTAGATAGTGTGGGTGGAGAATTATCTGTTGATGTCAGGTTAGCTGCTGCAAAGCATGAAATCAAAATGCTATCTTTACGGGTAAAAAAAGATATCGAAGTTAGAAGACAGCAAAATAAACCTCATTACTTTGCACCATTTGGTTATAAAGTTACTGGTGAAAAATATGACAAATATACGTTAAATCAAGAGCCAGTGGTATGCTTACTAAAAACAAAACAAGAATTAACTGTTGCTGATGTTGCAAGACTGATAGTAGAAACTTATTTTAATATTGGTACAGCAAACGCAACAGTCAAAGAATTACATAAAATATTTGGTATTAGCGGAATAAGTAATAGTAAACAAAATGAAGATTTTTTAAATGTAATTACAAAATCAGAAGAAATAACATCAGACACAGTGAATAAAAAACGAAAAAGCTGGACAAACAAAGCTGGATTGAGATGGAGCGGTGCAGGTTTACAGACTTGGTTATTAAATCCTATTTTAGCTGGAGGTACACCATATAATGTAACTTACGTGGAAAAAGGTAAAAAACATGTTAAACCTTTTGAACAATGGCAGATTATATGGGGTACTCATGATGATGAAGCATTAATAACTATCCCAGAAAGAAACCGAATTATTCAGATGACACTTTATAATAGAAAAAGTCGGTGGGGTAATCGTGAGGTAAATAAACCAAACAATATTTTTTCTGGATTAATTAGGTGTGCAAAATGTGGTGCTAGTTATTCCATACAAGCATCAAAGTATAGAAAAAAAATCGGTCGTAATGTTAGCCATTTTCAGTGTAACTATTACAAAAACGAAGGTTTATGTGACCAGCGTACAATGATATCTGATATTAAAATAGAAAAACAGGTGATTCAATTCCTTGTTAAAGAAGCTGAGAGACTAGCTAAACTAGGAGAAGAGAAAGAATTTTATAAAGAAAGTGACGAAGTTACTGTATTGCGACAGCAATTAAATCAACTTGAAGTGATAACTGGCAATAATCCAATCATTGAACAAGCTAAAGATGATATCAGAAATAAAATTACCGATGTTCTCGCTACATCAAATGCTGACCAGAAAAAATTGATTATGGCAAAAGAAAGAATAATAGCAGCCTTTTCTGACCCGGAATTTTGGAACTCAATAGAAGATAGTACCGACAAAAAGAAATTACTGAATGATTGTGTAAAAAGAGCTGTGGTAGATGCTACTAATATTATTTATGTAGAATTAAAGACGTGAATTAAGCAGTTTTTTTGACATTTATTTTAGAAATTTTGCCAGCAGCTTTCCTGCGTTCATAATTTTCTACTAGACGCTTAACCAATTGTGCTGTCGTCTCTGATTTTTGTTCATTACTTAACATTTTTATCTACTCAAAACATATTTTTAATCTAGCTAGATAAAAAAAGTTTTTCTGTAATCAACTTTTCTTTTAATGACTTGTAGCAAAATTATTGTAATATTTACCCAACAGCGAACCCATCATATTGGCGCAAAAATGTTGAGTGATAAGCTAAAACAATATCTTGCTTGGGTACGCCTAATTCTACTAAAGTATTCGCAACACCATCTTCTGTACCATCATACTGAATCCAAATTTTATCACCAATTAAATCGATGTGTATCAAGTCTCCAATACGGTCATAACAATCCATACTCAATGCTTGATTTGGCAACCCAAACAAACCTAATTCGATAGCTTCTACTTTTGAGTTTAAAGTAGTACTGGTAAAAAAAATCTCATTAAATACACTTAAATTATTTTTACACTGGAATTTCAATCACAAATTCTGTACCCATACCCACAACAGAATTACAAGTCAATTTTCCACCGTGAGTTTCCTCCACAATTTGACGAGCAATAGCTAGTCCTAACCCAGTACCCTTACCAACTCCTTTTGTAGTAAATAAGTGGTCAAATATACGCGCTTTCACACTTTCTGGCATTCCACAACCGTTATCTTTGATACGAATTGACACCATACCTTGGTCGCTAGACACTTCAGTTAAAATATTAATCAACAATGAATTTTCTTTAACTTCAGCAAATATTTTTTCTTCAACTGATGTATCTAACACATCAATCGCATTAGCAATAATATTCATAAATACCTGATTTAATTGACCTAAAAAGCACTTAACAGGCGGTAAATTACCATAATCAGTAATAACTTCAATTGCTGGGCGTTTGTCGTTAGCTTTGATGCGGTATTTTAAAATCAACAGCGTACTTTCAATTCCTTCATGAATATTGCAAGTGGTTTTTTCTGAGCTATCAGCTCTGGAAAAAGTGCGGAGGCTTGTGCTAATATCCCTAATACGTTCTGTCGCTAGATTCATCGAATCTACTAATTTCGGTAAGTCTTCGGCAAGAAATTCTAGTTCAATTTTTTTTGCATGTTCGATAACTATGGGTTGTAGCTGGGGATGATATTCTTGAAATAAGCGTACGTGAGCGAGTAAATCTTGAGTATATTCTTGGATATTGTTCACACTACCTACAAGAAATCCAACTGGGTTGTTAATCTCGTGTGCGACCCCAGCAACTAAATTACCCAGTGTAACCATTTTTTCATGCTGTATTAATCGTAAATGTGCTTTCTTAAGATTGTTCAACGCTTGAGAAAGTTCTGCGGTGCGCTCTTCTACTCGCAACTCTAAAATGTCTTTTTGTCGCGCTAATTCTAAATTTGCTTTTCGTAACTTTAAATGCACCCCTATTCGCGCTAATACCTCTTCTTGTTGAAATGGCTTTGTAATGTAATCAACAGCTCCTGATGCTAAAGCTTGAACTTTATAATTTGTATCTGTAAGTGCTGTCATGAATATAATGGGAATATCACAAGTGTTTGGTTGGGATTTTAATTGCCTACAGGTTTCAAAACCATCTATTCCCGGCATCATCACATCTAATAAAATTAAATCAGGTGGATGATTGTTAACTGTTTCTATTCCTTGAAAGCCATCCATTTCCAAAAGGACTTTATAACCTGTTTTATCAAGAGCTTGATATAGTACTTCCAGATTAGTTGGATTATCGTCAATTATGAGGATTATTTGAGAAAATTCAGAGGTAGTCATAACTGTGGATTCTCTTAATTAAATTTTACTAAATTTTCAGGACTACTTCATCGACTTTTCTAGAAAGTGACGAATTTCCTTAATATTGAAACTTTTAGCTAATTTGCTCAATTTTTCTACAAACGGTTGATATCCCTCGTTTATTTGAGCCAAGTTATCCAACTCTTCCCGGATACCTCTAAAGTACCCAGTTTCCACATGTTCTAACAGTCCTTTTAACTCGTCAATAGACGGTATAATAACACTTGTTTGGCTTGTAGATGCTACGGAAGAATTTTGCATTGCAGTATTTTCATATACCCATTCAATTTTTAAATGCTTGCGTAAAATCTCGTATAATTCCGAAGCTTGTACGGGTTTTGCCAAAAAATCATCACCACCTGAGTCCAAGCTCTTTTGACGGTCGATTTCAAAAACACTAGCTGAAGAGACAACAACTATCGCATCCCGAAGTGCAACATGAAGACGCAATTGCTTGAGCATTTCCAATCCGTCCATTACAGGCATCGCTAAATCAGTAAAAGTTAAGTCAGGCTGTTCAAGTGAAATTTTTTCCAAACCCTCTTGTCCATTGCTGGCTTCAATCATTTCAAAACCAAGGGGTTGTAACAAATTTACAATTACTGACCTATTAGACCAATGGTCATCGATAATCAAGACTTTCTGCCGTTTACCTGTATATCCGGTGATTTTGCCAGCTTTAGTAACAGTATTTGCCTCTATCCAATCTTTAGCTAAAGCACAGTTAATATTAAATGAAAACTCGCTACCAATACCCACTTGACTCTGTGCTTGAATAGAACTACCCATTAATTCAATAAAACGCTGGCTGATTGCAAGTCCTAAGCCCGTACCTTCACTTTGGCGTTTTTTATCACCTACTTGTTCAAAGGGGAGGAAAATTTTCTCTAACTGTTGCTGACTCATACCAACACCTGTATCTTGAATTTGAAAGCATATATCAGCTGTATCCCCAGATGTCGCTCCCATTTCTAAATTCACTTTCAAAGTCACACTACCTTTATCAGTAAACTTAATTGCGTTACCAAGCAAATTAATTAAAACCTGTCGCAAGCGTTTCTCATCCGCAACAATTCCGACTGGTAAATTATCTGACGGTTGATAGATAAAATCAATACCTTTTTGTTCAGCTTTTATACGGCACATTTCCACAACACCCTGCAAAAATGAAGGCAAATGTAACGCATTCACATGTAATTCCAGTTTGCCGACTTCGATTTTAGATAAATCTAGCACATCATTAATTAGTGTCAGCAAGTGGGAACCAGATTGGTAAATAATATCAATACCGCGTTTTTGTTCTTCCGTCAAAGAAGTACCAGCAAGAATTTGCGCGTAACCTAAAACTCCATTGAGTGGGGTACGGAGTTCGTGGCTCATGTTTGCCAAAAAATCACTTTTGGCTTGGTTTGCTCCGTCTGCTGCTAATTTAGCTTCCTTGAGTTCATAAGTTCGTTCTTCTACACGAATTTCTAATTCTTCGTTGTTTTTAGCTAATTTTTGATTCGTTTCTTCTAATTCTTGATTAGTTTTTTCAATCGTATGGAAAGAATCGCGCAACTGAGAAGCCATGCGATTAAAAGATTGAGCTAATCCGCTAAGTTCATTGACTGGGGGTAATTCTACTTGTTGATTTAACTCACCCGCAGCAATTAATTCCGAAGCTTGACTCAAACGTAAAATTGGTCGCGTAATCCAGCGAGAAGTATAAATACCCAAAATTGTTGCCAGAATTAATGCTCCCAAACATAATAAAATAGTGTTGCGAGTATTGGCGTTAATTTCTGCCATAAAATCTGACTCAGGAACCACAACCACAACCAGCCAATCTAAACCCCATTCATCTTTCCAGGGTGTAATTTGTATAAATTGGCGTTTGCCGTCAATAAAAAAATCAAGCTGCTGAGTATTATTAATTTTATTAAAAGCACTAAAACGCTGTTTTAAATATTTAGCAGATGCTTGAATTAGAGGGTCTGAACTATCTGTAGCCAGCAATCGTTTTGGCTTGTCATCAACCATACGAAATGGTTTCTCAGTGCTAGAATTGGCTACAATTAAACCATTACGCTCAACAATAAAAGTTTTTCCCGAAGGACTAACATTTAATTGGCGTAAAAAATCACTCACCTGCGAAAGCCTTTGGTCAATTCCAATAACACCAATCAGCTGATTATTTTTATCATAAATTGGGCGATTTGCTGATACTGACAGAGGAAAAGGTTTAATTTCCCATTGATACAAAATCCAAGTAGGCTTTCCTAAACGTACTGTTTCCGAATACCAAGCTTCTTTATCAAACTCATAGTTCTTATATACATCAAACAATTTGCTTCGGTTACCCTGATTATCTGTTTTATAAATATAATTATCTCGATTCCCTTGCTTTGCTGGAAAGCTTGCATTAACAACAATATCATCATCTGTGTAATATCCGGAACCTGCAAACTTGCCATCGGGAGCGCCAAAACTAATATACCCAACGTTAAATAGCTGCATTTGCTTCCAAAAATATCGAGCCATCCCTTCTAAATCTTGGGCATCTAACAATTTAGTATCGAAAGCATCGCCATTTATCTGAGCAAGATGACGCGCAGTATTCAGTTGGCTGTCTAGATGTTGCTCAATGCGACCGCTGACTTCGTCTTGCAACCGAGTTGCCAAATCACTAACAGCTTTTTGCCCATTCAGCAGCGATAAATACCCTGTTAAACCAACAGCAGCAAAAATTTGCAATACAAAAGGAACCACTAAAATCAGTCGCAAAGGAATTTTTTGTGTTCCAGAATTATTATCATTATCTTGCAGCCCTAGCACAAATTTTTCCCTTTTTTCCTAACAGTATATGAATGTAATGTTAGGTTACCCAAATAAAATTCAATTTGAACAATCTTGCACTTTAAATTTCATAGCCCCCTCCCCGCGTGTGGGGAGTCTCCGTTGGGGGTGGGTTTCCTTTGGTTGGGACGAGAAAAAGTATTGTAAATATTATGAAAGCTTACTTTGGAATAGTTCTATAACATGCTCCCACGCATCAGATGCAGCTTGGGCGTTATAACTACTACGTTGGTCGCAAAAAAAACCGTGTTCTGCATCGTAGCGAAATACACGATGGTCTATGCTATGTTTTTTTAACTCGGCTTCAATGTGTTGATTTTGTTCCTGTGGAATAGATGAATCCCTCGTACCAAAAAATGTGTAGACAGTACCTTTAATTTCAGATGTACGGTTAATAGTTGGAGAATCCCCACCAAAACTAGAAGTCGCAATTCCACCACCATAAAATGATGCAGTCGCTTTGATATCTGGTAATGTTGCAGCCATGTAAGCAACGTGACCACCAAAACAGAAACCAATTGTACCTATGGTGTCAGCTTTGACATTAGGTAAAGTCTTTAAATAAGCAATCGTAGCCTCGATATCACTCAATATTTCACCAGCCTTAGTCTGTTGCATATATTGAACACCAAGCTGGATATCCTCTGGACTATACCCAACATCAAAACCGGGAGCGACACGATGAAACATTGCTGGTGCAATAGCTACGTAACCAAGTTTTGCAATTCGTTCGGTTACGTCACGAATATGACTGTTGACTCCGAATATTTCCTGAACAACTATAACTGCTGCAAATTTTCCCTCAATCGAAGGGGTTGCTAGGTAAGCATCGATTTCTAAGTCTCGTGATGGTACTTTGACGTAGGTACTACTAATTTCAGTATTACTCATTGGAGATGCAAAACGTCCTAATTATATGAATCCCGCAATAAGTTTACTCAATTCTGTGGCAAAAATTATAGAACAAATAAACTACTTAGCAAATTGTTGATATTTATCTTAACTACTCCTTTTGTGGTAAGCAAATGAATAAATATTGGTGTAATGTGATTTTACTTACTTGTTGTTGTGTTTTAATTTGTCACAATATCTTTGAGGGTTTATTGATAAGATTTTATATTATTACTCTCTCTAAATAATATCAATTGTCCTGTTTATTACAAAAATCATTAAAATTATGCCAACTAATCTAATTGTTTTAATCGCCGCGTTGATTGTTGCATTCATAGTCTTTAAAGCTTTACTTAATGTTGCGAAGACAGCTATTAGCACAGTTCTCAGTCTTTTTCTTATCGTAGTGATATTATCAGTTTTTGGCTTTACTCCCCAAGATTTAATGCAAGAAATAATGAATTTACCTCAAATTATTGAGCGTTCAATAACGGAGATAAGAAAATTGTTTGGGTTTTAAATATTACAAGATAACACTTATAAGTGTAGGATGGGTTAGGCGCATTTGTAGTACTTAGTTGGAGACTCTTTAATTTCAATAAAGCGCCGTAACCCATCACTCATGTAGACTTAATATTTACTTTATAAATCACCTATTAAAGGTTATAGCTTTGATAACACCTTGTGTAATAGTAGTAAGCAGGAAAATCACTCACAACAAACATAGGAGTAATCAAAATGGCAATATTTAACAAAGATATTTTTGGATTGGCAAAAGAAAATAACTTTTTCCGGCAAGAAATATTAACAAACGAACACAGCCAAATTGTCTTGATGAGTGTTGAACCAGGGGACGACATTGGTGAAGAGACCCATGATGTTGACCAAGTTTTAGTATTTGTCGAGGGTGAAGGTGAAGCCGTTTTGAACGGTGAGCGAAGTACAATTCAAGCTAACACCCTGGTTGCCGTTCCTGCTGGTACGTTGCACAACTTTATTAATACTGGCTCAACAGCACTCAAGCTCTACACCGTTTATTCCCCACCGGAGGAAGAGCCAGGAACCCTCCACAAAACAAAAGCAGAAGCGGTTGCTGCGGAAGCGGGTTAATCTTGCTTAAATTTGGTGACTAAATCTTACTCCCCTTCCCTTGTAGGGAAGGGGTTGGGGTTAGGTCAGCTATACTACACGGGAATTTCAATCACAAATTCTGTACCCTCCCCCACAACAGAATTACAACTCAATTTTCCTCCGTGAGTTTCTTCCACAATTTGACGAGCGATAGCTAATCCTAATCCCGTACCCTTACCAACCCCTTTAGTTGTAAACAAGTGGTCAAATATATGTGCTTTCACATCTTCCGGCATTCCCAAAGCATTATCTTTAATATGAATTGCTACTATTTTTTGCTCACTAACTACTTCAGTGTAAATACTAATTTTCAAAGGACTTTTTTGAATTTCAGCAAATGTTAGCCCTTCAATAGATGTATCTAACGCATCAATCGCATTAGCAATAATGTTCATAAATACTTGATTTAATTGTCCTAAAAAGCACTTTACAGGTGGTAAATCACCGTAGCGAGTAATTACTTTAATTTCTGGACGCTTATCGTTAGCCTTGAGTCGATATTTTAAAATCAGCAGCGTACTTTCAATTCCTTCATGAATATTACAAGCAAGTTTTTCGACAGTATCAGCCCTAGAAAAAGTACGCAGGCTAGTACTAATATCTTTAATACGTTCCGTTGCCATCCTCATCGAGTCCAACAACTTTGGTAAATCAACAGAGATAAATTCTAAATCAATTTCTTCTGCGTGTTCAATAACTTGAGGTATTGGGGTAGGATAATACTGTTGATAAAATTCAGCATGAGCAAATAAATCTTTTATATACTCTTGAGCATTGTTAATACTACCTTTAAGAAATCCAACAGGATTATTAATTTCGTGAGCAACCCCTGCAACTAAATTACCCAAAGTCGCCATTTTTTCGTTTTGCACCATTTGCAATTGTACTTGTTTTAATTCTTGCAAAGCATTTTCTAGTTCTTCAGCTTTCTGCCGCAATTGATTTTCTGATTCTAGTAACGCTTTCTCCGATTGCCTGCGTTGAATACCCAAAGCAATCTCACTTGCAGCAAATTCCAGTGATTCTAAAGTTGATTCGGATAAAATTTGACGCGCAAACATTGCCAACACACCGACAACTTCCCCATCAACCATCAGAGGGTATCCAGCAAATGACAGCATGTTTTCTCGTTTTGCCCATTCCTTATCACTTATACGGGTGTCGTCTTGAACGTGATTAGTTAAGTGAGGTTTACCCTCTTGAGCAATTAATCCAATTTTGAATTGCCCAACAGAAACCCGACCGTGGAAACCATTAATATGAGTGTACATCCCCGCACTGGCCTGTAGTTCTAACATTTGTTCTTGCCAATTCAACGTCCAAATGCGAGCAAATGCTGCGTCTAAATGCTGAACAACAGCTTCACTACAGTGCTGGAGAGTTTCTTGTAAACTATAATTTTGGGTAATGATACGGTCTACATCTGCTCTAAAATCTGTCAACCTTGCTCTTTCTTCTAAACAAACCAATGAATGTTCTAACTGCTGTGCGTAATTTTGGGACTGTTGATAAAGACGAGCATTTTCCAGAGAAATAGCTGTTTGGGCACATAAAACTTGAATAACTTCTAGCCGTTGACTAGTAAACACACCTGTGGTAAATTTGTTCTCTAAGTATAACAACCCAATGAATTTACCTTGATTTAATATCGGTGTACACAAAATACTTTTGGGTTGTTCCTGCATTAAATATGGGTCACCAATAAAATTATTTTGAGATGTTGCATCATCCAGCACAACATTTTTTAAGGTATGTTTAACATAATTTAATATAGTAGTAGCAATAGCTTCGTTTGCTTGATATGGTGCAGATAAAATTTTAACCCCTTCATGTATAGTAGCTATAGTTTCAACCACAAGCTTACCATCTTTAACCAATAGCAAAGCTGCTTTTTTAGCTCCTGCATTTTCCATCACTACTTGCATCAAAGTAGAAATTAACTTATCTAATTTAATTTCGCTAGACAATGCTTGTGAAGCCTTGAGGATGGAAGCAAAATCAAGATATTCCGAAGTGCTAGTCTGTGAGTAAGTATTTTGAATTGTTTGATACACAGATGAAGATTGAGCACTTGTTTGAAGGTGGGTTTCGTTCAATGCAAAGTTATTTTGCTTTGCTTGAAAGATAGGGGTCAGCAATTGATAATAACGCTTTTCTAAATCATCTATTTTTGCTTTTGTACCCCAAATAGCATAGCAGTAATAAGCTTCTTGCATATAAACTTGAGCAATATTCTCTTTGCCCAAATCGAGATAGAATTTAGCTATTAATTCATTGCAAAGCCCTTCTTCTGCGATATAATTATTTTGTTTAGCCCCAGCAATGGCTTTATCGTAGTATTCAATTGCTATAGTATTTTGCCCCAAAACTCTATACCGTTCCGCTTGTAACAAATTAAATTTATGCTGGTGATTTATGGGAGCATGATGTGCCCATTTTTTGAGCTTTTTCTCATTATCAATAACACGCTTGATGATTAACTTACGCTCAGAAATTGTTGCATCTGCGTAAATTTGTAACCGTGCTAATGAATCATAAAAATAATGTAAAAGCGTGGGGAGTAGGGCAACACATGCATCAATATATAGTATAGCAGAATTTGCATTCTCTACAGATTCGCGATATTGCCCAAATAAGTAATTAAGCTGTTGCTGAGAAACATAACTAAAAAATAATCCCGTAGCATCGTTTGCTGCTTGCTGTGCAGGAATGCTTCTCCTTATGCAGTAACTCTCACCAGACAAGTAAGCTGGATTTTGAGAACGTCCCAATAAATTTAAGGTTACCTGGTGATAAATTTGCAAATATATTGAAGCATTTTTCTGGTTGAAAGAAGCAATTGCCACCAAAAAAGAACTAATTGCAGCTTCGACTTCCAATAAATTCTGTCCTACCCAATATCGATTGTAGGAGTACACAACGGCTGACCAAGAAGCATATTCGACATCACCCGTTTCTAAACCACTTTGGTAAGCCGTCAACAGTGGTTCAATAGTATTAGTCAAGCTATCGCGCCAATGGCTGACAAACGCATAGGTCATAAATAGAGTTTTAGCTCTCAACTCTTTAGCATTGAAATTTTCCAGTAAATTCAAAGCAAGTTGACCAAACTTATACCCTGTTTCAATATCCATAACCACACCGCACAGAATTAGTCCGTACCAAGCATAAGCAAAGGCTGACAGAGGAGTATTACCGTGTAATACAGATAAATTAACTCGCTCAAAAACAAGTAATGGCATAAGTTTAGGAGCAGCAATATAAGCAGCAGAAGCAGCACTGGAAAGAATACGCATCGCAGCTAACTTATTAAAGTCGCTCATCTGAGGGAGATGAATCAAACTTTCTGGTGATTTTTGATTTAGCAATAACTTAGTTTTACCTAAGCCTAATAATATTTCTACCTGAGTGGGATTTTTTGGAAGTTTAATTCCAAGCTGCTTAAGTACCTCCAGCGCAATATTAACAGCATCTTTAGGAGAACCTTGGGCAATTTTTGCTTGGATTTGAATTTCATAAGCAGTGATTTTATCGAGCTGGCTCTTTGCTTGACTAAATATAGTATTAGTCAACTCTTCCATCCGCTCAAATTGGCTACACAAATAAGCTACCTCACCAGCCAAATCGTATAGCGCAAGTGTTAGATTGTATTCCTCTTGCCAGCAATTTAAATCTAAACTGCAAATACCAGCATTGGAAAACATCAAAGCTGCTTCAAATGCCGATGAAGCCTTCGCTGTTTTACCAGCTTCTAAATTCAAAGCAGCTAGTTCATAACGTGCTTGTTTTTCAGTAATTAATGATTGTCCTAAGTTCAAATAGTTAACGATATCAAAAATCCGTTCTTTACGTTGGCTTTCGTCACAGCTTTGCAATAATAACTGTCCAATTTTTAAATTAACTGATTCCTTTTCTTCCTCCGGAATCAACCCATAAGCAGCTTGTTGAACTCTATCATGCAAAAACTTATACGTTACATCTGTCTGCGTAACTAAATTATCCTCTGTTTCTCGTCCCACATAAAACTTGTAAATATCACTAGAAGGTAAAATTAATCCTTCCTGCAAAGCCTTCCATAAATAAGTTGCAGCTTCTATTTCTCCTTCTTGCAAAATAATAGCTAAAGTAGCCAAATCAAACTGATTTCCAATACAAGCGGCTAACTGCAAAGCATATTGAGTTGATTGAGGAAGTTTTCTTAACTGAAATGTCATGAATTCGACAACATCACTTGTGACTATTTGTTGAGTTACGTTTGTGATATCGCATTGCCAACATGCATCTTCCAAATTAAACAGAATTAACCCATCTTGATGTAAAGACTTAAGAAACTGTGTAGCAAAAAATGGATTGCCTTCAGTTTTTTGATACACCAGTTGAGCAAGAGGTTCTACTATTATCTCTGAACAATTAAGCGTATCAGCAATTAACTTATTCAATTTTAATTGACTAAGCGGTGCTAATGTAATAGTATTAGTAGTTGTTAAATTAACCTGATTAATTTCTGATAGAGTAATCATCAAAGTATGTGCAGCAGAAACTTCGTTATCCCGATAAGCTCCTATTAATAATAAATGTTTCTTTTTGGACTCACTCATCAATAACTGTATCAATTTCAAAGATGCCAAATCAGCCCATTGCAAATCATCTAAGAAAATCACCAAAGGATGTTCTTTTGTCGTGAATACTTGAATAAATTTTTGAAATAATAAATTAAAGCGATTTTGCGCTGCTGTTCCAGAAAGTTCAGTTACAGGTGGTTGTTTTCCAATAATTTGTTCTAATTCGGGAATCACCTCAATAATTACTTGTCCGTTATCACCTAAAGCTTGTAAAATATTCTTCTTCCAGGTTGATAATCGCTCATCACTTTCGCAGCTCAATTGCTCTACTAAATCACGAAATGCTTGGACAAAAGCAGAAAAAGGAACATTACGGTTAAACTGGTCAAATTTACCTTTAATAAAATAACCCTGTAATTTAATAATAGGCTTATGGACTTCGTTAACAACAGCTGTTTTACCAATACCAGAAAAACCTGCTATCAATATAAGTTCTGCTTGACCTTTATCCTCGTCTGCAACACGGTCAAAAGCTTCTAGAAGAATTTGAACTTCCTTTTCACGACCATAAAGTTTTTCGGGAATAATAAATCTATCACAAATATCCCTCTGTCCAATTGCCCAATCTTCAATTACTTGTGTTTCCTTAAGCTGATAAAGACATTTTTCTAAATCGTATTTTAGCCCCAAAGCACTCTGATAGCGCTCTTCCGCATTTTTTGCCATTAATTTACAGACAATGGATGAAAGCACCCTTGGAATTTTAGGATTAATTTCATGCATCAAAGGTGGTTGCTTAGCAATATGACAATGCACCAATTCCATTGCATCAGCCGATTGAAACGGTAAATTACCTATAAGTAATTCATAAAAAGTTACACCCAAAGAATAAAAATCAGTGCGATAATCAATCCCACGATTCATTCTTCCAGTTTGTTCCGGTGATAAATATCCTAACGTTCCTTCCAACACATTAGGACTTACCAGAGTTTGAGTTTCCCGTGGGAGTAGAGACGAAATACTAAAATCAATTAATTTAACCTGTTTAGTTTCTGGATTAATGAGTATATTAGCAGGCTTAATATCTTTATGAATAATGCGGTTACGAATAAGAATATCCAACGTATCACATAGAGAAATAGCGATTTGCAAAAATTCCAAATGTAGAGACGTTACATGTAACGTCTTCGTCTCCGTCTCCGTCTCCGTCTCCGTCTCCGTCTCCGTCTCCGTCTCCGTCTCCGTCTCCGTCTCCGTCTCCGTCTGCATGTAACAGGTAAAATATTCTTTTAGCGAAATACCACCAAAATCTTCCATCACCAACGCATAACCATGTTGATATAATTCTAGGCTATAAGTTTGAATAATCCCCGGTAGATTAAGATTTTTAGCAATAGTATACTGGTTACGAAATTGCACCAGTTCGCTGAAACTAGGATAATGATTTTTCAGCAGTTTAATTACTACAGGTTTTCCATCAGTTTCTCGATAACCCCTATATACAATAGTTCTAGAACCATCGTAGAGTTGTTCAGTAACTTGGTAACCACAAATACTGACTTTAGTGTTAATCATACTGCTAATCGTTTTATAGCTTTTAAGTTAGTATTCCCAGTTACAGTGGAATTTCAATCACAAATTCTGTTCCTTCATTTAAAACTGAATTACAACTCAACTTACCACCGTGGGTTTCTTCGATAATTTGACGCGCTATTGCTAATCCCAAACCTGTACCCTTACCAACTTCTTTGGTGGTAAATAGGTGGTCAAAGATACGTTCTTTTACATCTTCTGGCATTCCCGTACCGTTATCTTTGATGCGAATTACTGCTGTTTTTTGGTCGCTGGAAAATTCAGTTAAAATTGTAATTCTCTGAGAATTGGCTTGTATTTCAGCGAATACCTTGCCTTCGCAAGCTGCATCAAAGACATCAATTGCATTAGCCAGAATATTCATAAAAACTTGATTCAATTGTCCCAAAAAACACTTGACAAGTGGTAATTTACCGTATTCTGTAAGAACTTTAATCGCTGGACGTTTATTGTTAGGCTTGAGGCGATATTTCAAAATCAACAGCGTACTCTCAATCCCTTCGTGAATATTACAAGCAACTTTTTCGGCTGTGTCCGCTCTAGAGAAAGTACGTAGACTGGTACTAATATCTTTAATACGTTCTGTTGCGACCCTCATGGAACCCATCAGCTTTGGTAAGTCCTCGCTCAAATATTCCAAATCAATTTCTTCGGCATGTTTAGTAACTTCTGGAACTGGATTGTGGTGATGTTGTTGATAAGATTGTATGTGGTCAAATAAGTCTTGAATATATTCTTCAGCGTTGTTGATACTACCTGTAAGAAATCCAATCGGGTTGTTAATTTCGTGAGCTACCCCTGCAACTAAATTACCTAAGGTTGCCATTTTTTCGTTTTGCACCATTTGCAATTGGGTTTGTTGTAAATCTTGCAGCAATTGCTCCAACTGCTTTGCATAATCCCGCGTTTGTTGAGCGTAATCCTGGGATTCTTGATAAAGACGAGCATTTTCTAGCGATATAGCTGCTTGAGTGCATAATAGCTGGATAATTTCTAAACGTTCGTGTGTAAATACGCCAATAGTTAATTGATTTTCTAAATACAATAACCCGATTAATTTACCCTGATTTAAAATGGGAGTACACAAGATACTTTTAGGTTTTACTCGTATTAAATATGGGTCAGCGATAAAGTCATTTTGTATTGTTGCATTATCCAATACAACCGTTGTTAAGCTGCGCTTGATGTAGTTTACTAACATACAGGGGATTAATTGGCTGTTTTCAAATGGCACAGACAGTAGCTTAAGACCTTCATCAGTGTTGGTTATGGCTTCAATCGCGAGATTCCCATCTTTGGGCAACAACAAAACTGCTTTTTTTGCACCTGCATTTTCCATCACTACTTGCATTAATGTAGATACTAATTGTTCTAATCTAATTTCACTTGATAGAATTTGTGAGACTTTGAGGATGGTGGCGAAATCAAGAGCTTCGGAAAGACTGGTGCTGCTAGAACGAGTTGTTTGAATACTTTGGTGAAGAAATGACGACGCATCAAGGGTAGAAAACCTGGTCTCGCTGAGGTGGAAGCGACTACGTTTTGTTTGCAAGATAGGAGCAAGGAGTTGAGGATAACGTTTTTCTAAGTCATCAGTTTTGGCTTTAGCGCCCCAGTGGGCATAACAATAGTAAGCTTCTTGCATATAAGCTTGAGCCACCTTTTCTTTACCCCATCCAAGGTAGAATTTAGCTGCCAGTTCATTGCCAAGTCCTTCTTCTTGGATGTATTCGTTTTCTTTGGCTCCGGCTATTGCTTTATCGTAGAGTTCACTCGCTTCTACCCATTGACTCAGCACTCGATACCGTTCTGCTTCAACTAAATCGAACTTATGCTGAAAATTCATCGGAGCATGGGACGCCCATTGCTTCATTTTTTCTTGGTTTTCTGCAATTTTATCGACCGTTGGCTGTCGCGCAAATTTTGAAGCATTTGACATTACTGCAAGTTGTGCCAACGAACTATAGAAATAAAAGGTGGGAACTATAAGCATTCCAGTCACCCCATCTAGATGTTCTTCTGTCTTAAGTGCTGTATCAACTGCTTGGTCGTAGTAATCAAATAAATACGTAAGCATTAACTGATTAAGGTATAATTTGCAGAGTGCAGTTCTGTGATTTGCTTGTTGGAATTTAGGCAACATTATTCTGGCATCAAATATGTCACCAACTATAAGAAAGGGATTTACAGTGTTGCCCATCAAGTTGACAACACATTGCCGGAACATGGAATTTAGTTCAGAGGCAGTTTCCTGCTTCATTTTAGCGAGCGATGCTCCGTAATTTGCCATTTCCCGGTCAAGGCTTGACAGTTCTTTCCCTAAAAAGTAGGAATGCTGGGAATGATAATAGGCAGAGTAGCTAGCCCACTCCAAATCCCCTGTTTCTAGTCCGCTTTGATACGCATCTTCAAAAGAGTGTACAGTTTCTCTAATATGTTCTCGCCAGGGTTTTACCAAGCCATTAACCATATATAAGGTCTTTGCTTTCTGTTCTTTAGTGCTAGCAAGAGCCAATACCTGTAAAGCCAGTTGACCAAATTGATACCCAGATTCAATATCCCCTACTAATCCGCACAAAATAGTTCCATAGTTGGCATATGCAAACGCAGACAAGTCGGCATTACCATGCTGGATAGATAGATTAACCTTTTTAAACACCACAAGCAGCATTAGTTCAGGCGCTGCTAAATAGGCAGGAGAAAACATTACTGCCAAAATTCTCATCGCTGTCAGCATTTCAGGATTGGTCATGGGAGGTAAATTAACCAAATCCTTAATGCATTTATCACCTAAATTTAACTGCGTTTTCACCAACTCGCTTTGAATATCCCCTTGGTTGGGTTTTTCTGAAAATGTTATTCCCAAAAGTTCTAAAACGTCTCGGCCAATTTGGAGCGCACCAAGGAGTTTGTTCTGTGCAATACAACTTAAAATTCTGATTTCATACACCTTAACTTTATCCAAAAGCGAGCGTCCCCATTTTAAGACGGTCTCAGCTTTTTGCTCCACCTGCTCAAATTCGCCGCTAAGGTGAGCGACTTCAGTGGCTTCGGTATACAGAGCAAGTATTAATTCATAATGAACCTGCCAACTGTTGCTGCTTAGCAAATCAATACCTGTGTTCAAATACCTAGTAGCAACCTCATAAGCGGTCGCAGCTTTTGCCTTGCGTCCAGCAATCAAATTCAACTGAGCCAGTTGATGGCACTCAGTTTCTTCTGCGGTTGCATCCAACCCATAATTAAACTGGTTAACTATCCCAAAAATTTTCTCTTCTCGTTCTTCTATAGGGGTATTACTTAGTAACAGTTGACCAATTTTCAAGTGAGTAGACTGCTTTTGGTCTTCTGGAATCAGAGAATATGCCGCTTGCTGTACTCTATCGTGAAGAAATTTGTAGCTCAAAACCTCCGAAAGAAAAGCAGCATCATGTGTTTCTCGACCGACGTAAAACTTATAAACTTCACTAGTCGGTAAAATCAAACCTTCCTGCAATGCCTTCCATAAATTCGCTGCTGTCTCACTTTCCGACTGTTCAGACACAACTGCCAATGTTGCCAAGTCAAATTGGTTACCAATGCAAGCGGCTAATTTCAATACGTTCTGCGTGGAATATGGCAATTTTTGCAGTTGCAGCGCCATAAATTCTACAACATCATCTGTTAATGCTAACGCTTTTATTCTTGAAATATCGCACTGCCAAATCCCCTCATCCAAGTCAAACTGAATCAGCCCATCTTCATACAGCGCTTTGAGAAATTGTGCGCTGAAAAATGGATTACCTCTAGTTTTTTGATACACTAGTTGAGTTAATGGCAGTGCAATTTCTACTGGACAAATAAGAGTATCAGCGACCAGTTGGTTTAAACTCGCTTCATCCAGTGGTGCTAATGTAATCGTGTTAATTATCGCTGCTGATTTGCTAATCTCCTTTAAGCTTAACATTAAGGGATGAGCAGCAGAAACTTCATTATCCCGATAGGCTCCAATTAATAATAAATACCCATCCTCTGACTCGCTTATTAATAACTTCATCAACTTCAGTGATGCCGAGTCTGCCCATTGCAAATCATCTAGAAAAATTACTAGAGGATGGTCTTTGGTTGTGAATACTTGAATGAATTTTTGAAATAATAAATTAAATAGATTCTGTGCTGCATTCCCAGAAAGTTCCAGTGCTGGAGGTTGTTGACCAATAATTTTTTCCAGTTCTGGAATCACTTCAATAATGACTTGACCATTATTACCCAAGGCTTGTAAAATTTTGTCTCTCCAAGTTGACAATTGGGTATCACTTTCGCTTAACAATTGTCCCATCAAGTCGCGAAATGCTTGAACAAAAGCGGAGAGAGGAATGTTACGATTAAACTGGTCAAACTTGCCTTTAATAAAATAGCCGCGCTGGCGAACAATTGGCTTATGAATTTCGTTAATAATTACCGTTTTCCCAATTCCAGAAAAACCTGCGACTAACATTAGTTCGCTGTTTCCCTGGTAAGCTTTTATGTCCTTAGGACGGGCTACGCGACCAAATGCTTCTAGTAAAGTTTTAACTTCTTTTTTTCTACCATAGAGTTTTTCGGGTATAATGAATTTTTCACAAATATCTCGTTGTGCAATTTGGAAACTCTCAATTTTGCCAAAATATTTGAGTTGCTGCAAGCAAGTCTCTAAATCATATTTTAAACCTAACGCACTCTGATAGCGGTTTTCAGCATTTTTCGCCATTAATTTTGCGATAATGGATGAGAGTACGATTGGAATTTCTGGATTAATTTTATGCACCAAAGGTGATTGTTTAGCAATGTGACAATGCACCAACTCCATAGCATCATCCGATTGAAACGGTAATTCTCCTGTCAGTAGCTCGTAAAAAGTAACACCCAAAGAATAAAAATCACTACGGTAGTCAATTCCGCGATTCATTCGTCCTGTTTGTTCCGGTGATAAATATCCTAATGTTCCTTCCAACACATTAGGGTTCATCAGGTTTTGAGTTTCTCGTGCTAGTAAAGATGAAATACTAAAATCAATTAATTTAACTTGTTTCGTTTCTGGATTAATAAGTATATTAGCAGGCTTAATATCTTTATGAATAATGCGATTACGAATCAGAATATCTAATGTATCGCACAGAGAGATAGCAATTTGCAAAAATTCCAAATGTAGAGACGTTACATGTAACGTCTCCATATAAGAGGTAAAATATTCTTTCAACGAAATGCCACCAAAATCTTCCATCACCAACGCATAACCATTTTGATATGGTTCTAGGCTATAAGTTTGAATAATTCCAGGTAAATTGAGATTTTTGGCAATTGTGTATTGATTGCGAAATTGCAGCAGTTCACTAAAACTGGGATAATGATTTTTCATCAGTTTAACTACCACAGGCTTTGCGTCAATTTCTCGAAAGCCCCTATATACGAAGGTTCTTGAACCATTGTACAACTGCTCATTTAATTGATAGCCATAAACACTAACTTGATTCGTAGTCATAATGTAAAATTTTTTTGGACTTTAGTATTTAGTATTTCCACATATAAAATATTATTTATCGTGGAGGATGAAATTTGCATTCGATTGTTGCAGGGACTTCAACCTACGAGCAAAGCTTCGCAGACCAAGCTTGGCTTCCTCGTCCTTGGTGACACTTATATTGTTCCCCAACCCAAATAACTTGCCACCCATTCCTAGCGCGACGCATTTCAACACGATTTTTGATTGCGAATAAAGAATCATCTGCCAAACCTTCTTTAGTGAGCATGATGATTGCTGTATCGGGTCTAGAATATGTAATTGCAATTTGTTCGCGTCGCCTGCCTTCTTCTTCTCCCTGATATCCAAATAATTTTACGGCTGTTTGATTAGGGGTTAAGCCAGAAATTTGCTTTTGAGAAATAAAGGTGTTGATGTTTATTACTCGGTAATTAGCACGAGCAGAAGTTTGGGCTATTGTTGCACCAGGGACTAGGATAGAAGCGACAGCGGTTAATAAAATTATTTTTTTAAACATAATTAAAATATTATAAATTTTCTTGGCGCTCTTAGCGTTCTTGGCTGTTAATTTATTTATGTCACTTTTTTACTGCAATTGAGTTCGGTAAAATCCACAAACTAACAATAAAAATAGCACAGAGAACATTTTTGTAGAGTACGCTTTAATTATTTTAATTATTGTAATTATTTTAATAATTGTAATTATTTTAGCTGGATAGCATCAAAGGGGGTCATCCGGTTCTATTCCAACACTTGTTTTGGTTTTACTCTCACCCAGCTGTTTACGTTATCATTCTTCCTGTATTCGGCATCTTTTCGGAACTTTTTCCTGTTTACTCCCGCAAACCTCTATTTGGTTACAAAGTAGTTGCAATTTCTTCCATTATTATTGCCGTAGTTAGTGCAATTGTCTGGGTACACCACATGTACGCTAGTGCAACCGCTCCTTGGATGCGACTAGTTTTTATGCTGACTACTATGTGCGTTTCTGTACCAACAGGAATTAAAGTTTTTGCTTGGGTTGCAACCCTGTGGAAAGGTAAAATCCGTCTTACAACCCCAATGTTATTCGCTTTGGGTGGGCTAATAATGTTTGTTTTTGCTGGTATCACCGGGATTATGCTCTCCTCAGTACCCGTTGATATTCATGTAAACAATACTTATTTTGTGGTTGGCCACTTCCATTACGTTCTTTATGGCACAGTGACAATGGGGTTGTACGCAGCCATCTACCACTGGTTCCCCAAAATGACAGGACGGATGTACAACGAAGGCTTCGGGAAATTACATTTCTTCTTGACTTTTATCGGCACTAACTTAAATTTCTGGCCAATGCATCCGTTAGGATTGCATGGTATGTTACGTCGCGTTGCTTCCTATGCACCAGAGTATACATTTTGGAATGTTGTCGCTTCGATTGGTGCATTTGTCCTAGGAGTGTCTACGCTACCCTTTATCTTTAACATGATTACTTCGTGGGCAAATGGCGAAAAAGCACCCGATAACCCTTGGAGAGCTATTGGTTTGGAATGGTTAGTCTCTTCCCCACCCCCTCCAGAGAACTTTGATGAAATTCCATATGTACTTTCTGAACCCTATGGCTACGGTCTTAACCACCCTCTAGTTATTTCTCAGAAACACCCAGAAGCAACTCCCGAATTGGAAGAAGTTGTTGACGGTTGACGGTTGACGGTTGACGGTTGACGGTCAGCAGTCAGCAGTCAGCAGTCAGCAGTCAACAGTCATCAGTCAGCAGTCATCAGTCATCAGTCACCAATAATCGCTTTATGGACAGTTCAGTTAATTCGCATCATTTACAACATAGTCCCCATCATGGGGTAGAACATACTCACGATGAAGAAGGTAACAGCCGCTTTGGGTTTGTTGTCTTCCTACTATCTGAAAGTATCATTTTCCTTAGTTTTTTTGCAGCATATATTGTTAGCAAGTTAACTACTTTTGATTGGTTACCCCCTGGTGTTTCTGGATTAGAAATCAAAGAACCAGGAATTAATACTGTAATTCTGGTTTCTAGTAGCTTTGTGATTTACTTTGCCGAACGGGAACTGAAACGTCATAACCTTTGGGGTTTTCGTAGCTTCCTAATCATTACAATGGCAATGGGTAGCTACTTTTTGTACGGTCAAGCTGTTGAATGGGGTGGTTTAGCCTTTGGCTTTACCTCTGGGGTATTTGGGGGAATGTTCTATCTATTAACAGGTTTCCACGGGTTACACGTTTTTACTGGTATCCTGTTGCAGCTGATTATGTTAATTCGCTCTTTTATCCCCAATAACTACGATAAAGGTCATTTTGGTGTTGATGCTACTTCTCTGTTTTGGCATTTTGTCGATGTTATTTGGATTATTTTGTTTGTATTAATCTACGTGTGGCAGTAGTAAAGGTACAAAATCTTCGAGGGAATAGCTAGGGAATAGCTAGGGAATAAGCCAGCGAATAGCCAGCGAATAAGCCAGCGAATAAGCCAGCAAATGGCCAGCAAATGGCCAGGGAATAAGCCAGCAAATAGCCAGGGAATAAGCCAGCAAATAGCCAGCAAATAGCCAGCAAATAGCCAGCGAATAGCCAGCGAATAAGCCAGCGAATAGCCAGCGAATAGCCAGCGAATAGCTAACGAATAGCCAACGAATAGCCAACGAATAGCCAACGAATAGCCAACGAATAGCCAATAAATAGCCAATGAATAGCCAATAAATAGCCAGCGAATAGCCAGCGAATAAGCCAGCGAATAGCCAGCGAATAGCCAGGGAATAAGCCAGGGAATAAATTCCCTGTCTAAAAGCTGAAGTCCTCTTCAGAGGACTATTTGATATATCAAAAATATATATTTGACAAAATTTCAATGCTACCAAAATGTTTTTTCTTACTAGTCCTCTTTAGAGGACTTTAGCTTTTAGACAGGGAATTTATTCCCTGGCTTGCGAGCTTGGGAGAGTGTCAAAGATGAAAGAGCAGAGGAATTACTTACTGTAATTGATAATTATAAAGAAATCTATATAAAGTTATCACACATTTTTGATAAAAAATTTACTAAATGCTGATTTGAAATTATATTAAATTGATTAAATTGTAATGGTCGCATTAAAAGAAAATTTAGTTAATCAAATGATGGAATTAAAATTCTTTATAGCTTTATCAATATTATCTGTGGGGAGCATCGCATCTGCATTAATTCCAGCAAATGCTCAGAATGTAACACCAAGAAGCCCTGCAACTACTCCTGCTAATAATAATTCTTTAATTGAACCTGAAGCTTATATTCAAAACGGTAGTTTAATTTTATCAAAGAAAAGGGCTGGTAATATAATGAGAATTGTATATAGAAACCCTACTGATAATACTCAAACTGCTGTTAATGCAACAGTCAATAGATGTGGTCGGGCTGTTATTCCTAATGCTTGGCTTATTTTTTCCAGTGGGGGATTAAGACCAGTATTTAACCCTAACTTCACCGTAAATGCCCCATTGACAGTAACTGAACGTAATTCTACCAATACCATAAATTCAACCTATCAAGTACAACCAGGACAAATCCAACGAAATGTAACACAAACTTTCCCATGCATTACTCAGTAATATTTAATACACTTTAAAATTGGGGTAAAAAAAATTACCCCTGTAGAGACGTTACATGTAGCGTCTCTACATTCTCCCTATTAGGTTGCAACTTCTGCATATTTGTTGCAGTCATTTTTACTTGATTGCCTTATGATACCAGACAGAAGTTTTGCACCTAGACTATGACAAACAATTTGAAGAAGTGGTGTGCTGATTTATTTACGTGGAAACCGAACCTAGGTAAAAAGCAGCGATGGGTTGCATGTTTAATCACATTAGGAATGGCGCTAGCAATAGTGTCAGGGCAGATTTTATCTTATCCCACTTACGCGCAAAATATTTTTAAACCATCGAAAACAACAGAACTGCGAGGTGTCTGGTTAACCAATGTTGATAGCAATGTTTTATTTGGAAGCTCACAGTTAAAGACAGCTTTGCGACGTTTAGACGATTTGAATTTTAATATTGTATATCCCACCGTGTGGAATTGGGGTTGGACGTTGTATCCTAGCAAAGTTGCTGAAAAGGTAATTGGACGTTCTGTTGACCCAGAACCGGGTTTACAAGGACGCGATATGCTCAAAGAAGTTGTTGAAGAAGGACACAAAAGAGGCTTGACCGTTATTCCCTGGTTTGAGTTTGGCTTTATGGCTCCTGCTGACTCGCAATTAGCCAAACGTCATCCGGAATGGTTAACAAAGCGTGGTGATGGTACGCAAATTTGGAAAGAAGGCATACACGAGCGAGTTTGGCTAAGTCCTTTTCGTCCAGACGTGCAAGATTTCATGGAAAATCTCATAGTCGAAATCGTCCAAAACTACAATATTGATGGAATTCAATTTGACGACCATTTCGGTTTACCCTCGGAATTTGGTTATGATGAATATGCTGTAAAGCTATATAAACAAGAACATAACGGAAAAACACCCCCAAAAAACCCCCTGGATGCAAAATGGGTAAAATGGAGAGCAGATAAAATTACCAACTACATGAAACGGGTATTTAAAGCAATTAAAAAAGCCAAAAAAGATTGCTTAGTCTCCATGTCCCCCAACCCACAGAGATTTTCTTACGAATTCTTTTTAGCCGACTGGGAAAGATGGGAGCGTATGGGGTTAATAGAAGAACTCGTTTTGCAGCTTTACCGTGACGACATGAGAGTATTTATCAGCGAGTTAGAACGTCCAGAAGTTGAAGCTGCACGTAAACACATTCCCGTCAGTATAGGTATTTTAGCTGGTTTGAAACGCAAATTTGTACCAATACAGCAAATTCAAGCCCAAGTCAAAAACGTACGCGATCGCAATTTTGCTGGAGTATCCTTCTTCTTCTACGAGAGCTTGTGGAACATAAGCACAGAGCAACCCCAACAAAGGCAAAGAGGCTTCAAAAGAATATTTCCAAAAGCCATATCCCATCCAAACTTGATTAGGAGGAAGTTGGAAAAACAATTAGCAATTAATTAAATACAGCAAATTTCAAGTTCATTAAGTACAAGCGGGCGGGCAAGGATGCCCACCCCACAAGAGTTTTGATATTTATTTGGTGTATTTCATTTACCAGGGTATTGCGAATTGCGAATTGCGAATTGTTTTACCCAATACCCAATTTTCCAGCTAAAGCGGGAGTAAGAGGTAACAAAGTAGCTATCATCAAAAACAGAGCCAAAAGCCCCAAAGCCGCACGTGCATCATCGGGTTCTGTAATTTCGTTTAAGCTAGGACGCTCCAAATCGCGTTGTAAAAACAAAATCACAATAGCCCAATACATTGCTAACGGATTCGCTAAACTTATCAATCCCAGTAAAACAACAGTAGCAAAAGTAGCTCTCCCGGCAGTTTTACGACCGTAAATAGCCTGAACAATACGCCCACCATCTAATTGTCCAGCAGGCATTAAATTAATTGCGGTAACAACTAACCCCAACCAACCAATTATTACCAAAGGATGAACATCTACTATGGAAGATTGTAACGCTGAACCGAGGACGACTCGCGCTAAACTTCCGACCAAAATAGACCCTTGGAAAAATTGATTTGGTAGTTGAAATATACTTCCTTCGTGCGAAAGCAATAAACCAGCAATTAACATCAATAAAGAAACAATCCCCCCAGCAGCAGGTCCCGAAATCGCAATATCAAATAAAGCTCTACGATTTGGTAGTAGCGATTCAAAGCGGGTAATCGCACCAAAAGAGCCAAGTTGTACAGCTGGGAGAAAGAAGGGAAAACTTAAACGGACTTGGTAACGACGAGCTAGTATCCAGTGACCGATTTCATGAGCCGCTAAAATCACAAAAAGTCCCACAGCAATGGGTAACGACTGATTATATTTTTCTGGAGTAGAAAAGAAATCAAACCCTAAAAGTAATCCCGACGCTTCAAAACTTGTAGCAATAGTTGCAATCAGTAAAACACCTGCAAAAGCTTTTTGAGCCAAACTTGACGGACGTGGGTCAGTAGTGCTGGGTAAAACAATCATTACTGGTCTAGCGTCAGTGTTTTCCACTATAAATAAACGGTATTTATCACCAAGCTTAGACCGTAAACTAGCAGTTAAGCGGTCGTGAATTTTTTCTGGGTCTTCACCCCGCAAATTGCCTTTGAAAATAACTCCTTCCTGATAGGGAATAGTTTCCGTGGCAAAAAATGTATCTATACCAAAAATACTTTTAATGGTGTTTAAATCTTCTTGTGGTATTCGCAGTATTTCCGGTAGCTGCTCTCCAGATACTGGCGTTTGGTTATTATTTCCCTCCTCAGGGCTTTGTTGTTTCAGTTGAGCTTCCAACCTTTCGGTTGCTTTTTGGCGCAGTATGGCATCTTGACCGAGTGAGCGTAACTGCTTACCCAACAAAACATAAATAGCAGTGGAGATAACCAACAAAAGAAGTATACCAGCTATATTGATATAAATCCCGGCAGCAAACAACCCAAAAAACAACAGCCAAGGGACCATCAACGCCACAGACTGTAACCAGGCTAAAATTCCCAGTTTCCCAAAACGTCTGGAGCGGTAAAAGCCCCAACCTAAAATTCCAACAACGACGAGTAAAATCGACGCGATAACAGGAGTTTCTGAAGAAATTAGCATCGCCCAACCTTTAGTTTTGCTATGAGTACGCCTTGATTGCTAATTTAAGTTTAAAGGACGTAGGCATTCTTGGCTCATTGGTTGGGCTGTTATGCCTACTATTTAAGATGTTATATTTATACTTAGTAACATTCCAGGGAGTTCAATGACGATGATTCGTTAGTAAAACAAGCACACAAATCATTTGAGTCGCTGCAATCGGGCTACATGCTCGAAAAACTTTCATTGTCTGTTTGTTTTATAACCATTAGGAGTCATTGTGAATATTCCTACTTCGTATCTGGAAAAAGTTCGTACTGTTTACCCAAATATTTCCTTCGACCACCTGGAATTTAATCAAGATGGCTTAGTTAATGATGTGGTAGTTATCAATAACGAAATCGCGTGTCGCTTTGCCAAAAATGACTGGGGAAAAAAAGTTCTTTCCCATGAAGCTAAAGTGTTGTCAGTCGTGCAAAAATATGTAGATTTAACGGTTCCACGCTTTGAATATTTAGAGGAAGGTTTTGTAACCTACAAATATATTAAAGGTGAACCGCTTTCTCGAAATACCTTGTTGAAGTTGAGCGAGAAATCACAAAACCGCATTATTTCTCAGCTAGCTATATTTCATCAACAATTGCACAGTATTCCCGGTGAAGTCCTTGTTGATGCTGGAATATCTTCCTCAGATACAGTGCGCTCACGTGAAGATTGGTTGTATTTATACAAGCAAGCGGAGGAAATACTTTTTCCTCATTTATGGCGTCATCAGCAAACTTGGATACATGAACTTTTTGCTCCCGTAGTTAAAAATGAACTCGACCTCAGCTATAAACCCGTACTTATCGATGGTGACAAATCGGTGTATCACATCCTGTTTGACCCGATTACAGAAAGTATTAGCGGTCTGATAGATTTTGGCACAGCTGGTTTAGGTGACCCAGCATGTGATATTGCTGTACAGCTCGGTAATTATGGTGAAAGTATTGTATGGCGTATGGAAAATAATTACCCGATGTTAGCAAACGTCATTGACCGAGCACGCTTTTGGATGGGAACGCTTGAGCTTCAGTGGGCAATAGCTGGGATAAATTATCATGATATCTCGTTATCCTTAGCACACATTGGTTCAGCTAAAGATGTTTTACCTATAGGTATGCGGCAAAATTAGGGAGCATCCTAAATATTAAAATAGAGGTTTTTTGTTGTGTGATGTAAGCCTCTATTTTATGCAAGTAGGAAGCAAGATGCTTTATGTAAGTAGGAAGCAAGATGCTTTATGTCATTAGGAAGCAAGATGCTTTCACTACTTTTTTATAATGGGGATGCCACAAGATTAAGCCCTTGACCGAAATTCTTTTTTTATAAAAATTTATTGTAGCTGTATTCATAATAATTACAATCAACGCAAATATTATAAAGTTTCTATGTATGTGTATATTCTTACTTAAGAGCTACACGTAGAAAACATATACTAAGTATAGTGAAGCAGGTATGGGTGTAGCTCCACATTAAGCATAATTACCTCAATTGTGTAGGAAGTTAAAATATTTTCTACATTAATTGTGTGCTTCAAATAATCTTTTAAAAAGCGCTGTTAAGCCTTAGATTATTTCATCTGTGGCATACTGGCTTCAAAAATATTAGCAGTTTATTGAACTTATGAGCAATTTTATTTATTTACCAATGAATTGAACAGAGTTTCTAGTTAATTATTTGCAGAGTAAAATTCTGATTGCGGGTAAAGCCTATTTCTGAGAAAAAGGTTCTAAATCATTTTGAAATCAAATCTCAAGCTTTTACTTTATCGCATTTACATTTTACTGAATAGTGTTGTAGGTAAAATATTTGCTAATTATTTTAGTTAATAAATAGCTTGATTATGGTTTCAAATATGACATATTGCACATTATTTTATTTGCTTGTAACTTTCTACACTTTATTTATTCTAAGGAACTTTTATGAATCCCGCAGGTAGTTTTGATGTTAAACCAAACGCAATCAGAAGTATTAAAAAAGTGATATTACCATTTGTATTCTATATAGCATTTGCTGTACTAAGTTGTTTCGTTATTCAAAGTGGTGGCTTTTTGGGAACACTTTTTGGAATTATGAGTCTCATTTGTTCTATCAGTGCTATAACTATTTTAATATTCATAGCTTCTTTAAAACATCCTGCAAGTATGGTGTTGACTCCAGAAGGAATACAACGCTCAGCTTTTGGGAATTATTTGATTTGCTGGCAAGATATTAAAAATATTGAAGTGGCAAATATGGAAATGAGAAAGTACGTAGGGGTGCAATTAAAGCCTGATGCAATTAATTATTTGCCAATTAACGTACAAAAATCAATTAGCTTTAATAAAAGTTATTTTGGTTATGATATTTTACTAAGTGAGCTTGAGCTTGACCGTCCAGTAAATAAGTTCATTATATTGTTAGAGCAATATCGCCAGTAAACAATAATGTAGAGACGTTACATGTAACGTCTCTACACATGGGGGTGTTTTATTTACGCGCTCAGAACTCGCTTACGAGTAGTCGCATCTCCAACCTTCTGGAAGATACCGAACTCAACTTGTTCCTCTTCTAGTTCTGGGTCAATACCAGCAAAGACATCTCGGAAGATAGTCCGACAACCATGCCAAATATGTCCAAAGAACCAAAGTAAACCCCAACATGCATGAGCAAAAGCAAACCAACCACGGGTACTAGTTCTAAATATGCCATCAGAGTTTAGGGTTACGCGGTCAAATTCAAATATTTCCCCTAATTGTGTACGACGAGCATATTTTTTGATTTCTGCTGCATCAGTAATTGTTTGACCATTAAGTACACCACCATGAAAACTGACGGTTACACCAGTTTGCTCAAAACTATTTTTGGCTTCAGCCCTTTGGAAAGGAATATCCGCACGAACGATGTCATTATTATCAGTTAAAACTACCGGGAAGGTTTCAAAGAAATTTGGCATTCGACGCACCGTTAATTCTCGACCTTCTTTATCTTGAAAGACGGGATGACCTAACCAAGAAACGGCAATTCCATCTCCTTTGTCCATTCCACCAACTCTAAATAGACCACCTTTTGCGGGGCTATTACCCACGTAGTCATAAAAAGCCAACTTATCTGGAATAGATGACCAAGCTTGGTCAAAGCTTTTACCTTCATCTAACTGTGTATTAACTCGTCGCGTAATTTCTTGTTGAAAATAACCTTTATCCCACTGGTAGCGAGTCGGACCAAACAATTCAATTGGAGTGGTTGCTGTTCCATACCACATTGTGCCAGAAACAATAAAAGCTGCAAAGAAGAATGTCCCTAAAGCGCTAGCTAAAACTGTTTCAATATTACCCATTCTCAGTGCTCTATAAAGGACTTCCGGTGGTCTAAAGGTGATATGAAAAATTCCACCAATAATACCGACAATTCCTGCTGCTATATGATGGGCTACAACACCACCAGGATTGTAAGGATTAAAACCATCTGGACCCCATTCCGGTGCAACACCTTGAATATGACCTGTCAGTCCGTAAGGGTCAGAAACCCACATTCCGGGGCCAAAAATACCAGTTAAATGAAACGCACCAAAACCAAAACAAAGAAGACCTGCGAGAAGTAAATGAACGCCAAAGACTTTGGGTAAATCGATAACTGGTTCGCCCGTTTTACTGTTTTTAAACAATTCTAAGTCCCAAAAAACCCAATGCCAACAAGAGGCTAAAAATAGTAAACCCGATAAAAGAATATGGGTTACAGCAATACTTTCAAAAGTCCAAAGGTGAAAATCCGTCACTGGTTCACCCGTAACACTCCACCCACCCCAAGAAGTTGTCACACCTAAACGTGCCATAAAAGGTAAGACAAACATTCCCTGACGCCACATCGGATTTAATACTGGGTCGCTAGGGTCAAAAATAGCTAGTTCATACAACGTCATCGAACCAGCCCATCCTGCTGTCAAGGCTGTGTGCATCAAGTGTACAGAAATTAGTCGTCCAGGGTCGTTGAGAACTACAGTGTGAACGCGATACCAAGGAAGTCCCATTAATTATGTTCCTTTTTTGATGGTTGATGGTTGAGTTATTGTTCACTACATAGGTAGAAGGAGGTTGCTTCGTCGTTCCTCCTCGCAATGACAGTTAACAATTAATCTAGAGGTTTCATAGATAAAACTGGTTCTTCTTCGCGGTCAAGTCCCCGTTCAAAGCCCGCAGCACTTGCTCTTGCACGTCCAGCGTGCCAAAGATGACCAACCAAAAATAGTAAGGCAAAGGTGAAGTGTGCTGATGCAAGCCAGGTACGTGGCCCGACAAAGTTGAACTCGTTTAGTTCTGTTGCTAACCCACCGACTGAATTTAATGAACCGATGGGAGCGTGAGTCATATACTCGGCTGCTCGACGAATTTGCCAGGGTTGAACGTCGTTCTTTAGCTTATCCAGGTCTAGTCCGTTGGGACCACGCAATGGTTCTAGCCACGGTGCTTTAACTTCCCAAAAGCGCATGGATTCTCCACCAAAAATTATTTCTCCACTGGGTGAACGTTGTAAATATTTCCCTAAACCGGTGGGTCCTTGTGCGCTTGCTACATTAGCTCCTAAGTTTTGGTCGCGTACTAAAAAGGTTAGAGCCTGAGCATTTGAAGATTCAGCAACCGTCGGCCCGTAAAACTCACTGGGATAAGCGGTGTTATTAAACCAAATGAACATTGCAGCGATAAATGCTTGACCTGCTACATTACCCAAACTTTGGGAAAGGTAGGCTTCACCAGACCAAATAAAGACTTTGTGAGTCCATTTAAAAGGCTTGGTAACAATGTGCCAAATTCCACCAGCAATTAACAATCCACCGACCCAGATATGACCGCCTACTAAATCTTCTAGGTTATCAACACTAGCAATATTACCTGACCCACCTGTAAAACCTTTGACCAAATAACCAAAGATAATTCTTGGGTCAAGAGTCGGATTGCTAACAAGTCGGACATTGCCACCACCAGGCAACCAAGTATCATATAGTCCACCCCAATACATCGCTTTGCAAACAAACAAGAGTGCCGCAACACCTAAAGCAATCAGGTGAAATCCCAGGATGCTAGTAACTTTATCCTTATCAGTCCAGTCAAAATTAAAAAAGCCAGCCAGCTTTTCTGGCCCTTTGAGGGAATGATATAACCCCCCAAAACCTAAAACAGCAGAACCAATCAAGTGAGTTACAGCAATAGCAAAAAACGGAAAAGTATTAACGACTTGACCCCCATATCCAACACCAATGCCAAGAGTTGCGATGTGAGGCATTAAAATCAAGCCCTGGTCATACATCGGTTTTTCTGGGATGTAGTGAGAAACCTCAAACAACAACATCGCACCAGCCCAAAAAGCTATTAATCCAGCATGAGCTACATGCGCTCCTAAAAACCGACCAGATAAGTTTACAAAGCGAGCGTTTCCAGCCCACCAAGCATATCCGGTTGATGCTTCATCCCTACCTTCAGCAGCTGGTGGGCTTATTCTTCTAATTGAAGTATCTAAACGTGTTTCCATTTTTGTTAATTGTTGACGGTTGACTGTTGACGGTTGACGGTTGACTGTTGACTGCTAACTAAAGAGCATTTCCACGGGGTAATACTTCTTCTGGGAATTGGAAATGTTCGTGGGGTTGGTCTTGTACTGACATCCAAGCTCTTGCTCCTTCATTCAACAAGATATTCTTGGTATAGAAAGTCTCAAATTCTGGGTCTTCAGCCGCTCGTAATTCTTGACTAATAAAGTCGTAGGCTCGCATGTTGAAGGCTAAACCTACCATACCAATAGAACTCATCCACAAACCTGTTACAGGTACAAATAGCATGAAGAAATGTAACCAGCGTTTATTGGAAAAAGCAATACCAAAAATCTGCGACCAATAGCGGTTAGCCGTTACCATTGAATAAGTTTCCTCAGCCTGTGTTGTACTGAAACCACGGAAAGTATTAAACCCAAAGGTATCTTTAAAGATGGTATTTTCCACTGTAGCTCCATGTATTGCACATAACAGCGCACCACCTAATACACCAGCAACACCCATCATATGAAAAGGGTTAAGAGTATAGTTGTGGAAAGCTTGGAAGAACAATAAAAAGCGGAAAATTGCAGTCACACCAAAACCAGGTGCAAAAAACCAGCTTGATTGACCCAAGGGATAAATTAAAAACACTGAGACAAAAACTGAAATCGGGGCAGAAAAAGCTATGGCATTATAAGGACGAATTCCCACAACCCTGGCAATTTCAATTTGTCGTAGCATGAAGCCCATTAAAGCAAAGACACCATGCAAAGCAATAAAATTCCACAACCCACCAATTTGACACCAACGGGTAAAATCACCCTGTGCTTCCGGGCCCCATAAAAGTAAGAGAGAATGACCCATACTATCAGCAGGAGTCGAAACCGCAGCGGTCAGAAAATTACAACCTTCCAGATAAGAACTAACTAAACCGTGAGTGTACCAGGAAGTAACAAAAGTAGTACCTGTAAACCAAGCACCAAGAGCTAGATAAGAACAGGGAAAAAGTAAAAGTCCAGACCAGCCAATAAACACAAAACGGTCGCGTTTTAACCAGTCATCAACAACATTAAACAGTTCCCAAGCAGAACTTTGATTAGGTCTGATTGCTATTGTCATAACTATTTATCCATTTTAATTGGTAATTGGTAATTGGTAATTGGTAATTGGTAATTGGTAATTGGTAATTGTTTAATTACCAATCTGTACGTCCGTTATTTTGAAAATAGGGAGGACCCGGAGAAGCAAGGGTTTGAATAATATGGTCAAAATAAGGAGCAACTTCCGCTCCATCTTCATCACTCAAAACTGCCAAAGCTTCAGCTTTAATACAACGCACTGCTTCCACCCAATTAAATATGGGAATACCTAAAGATTCATACATTTCCTTCATGCCTATAGTTCCAATATCGGCTAAAGGCTGTTCATTCCCAGCTAAAACACAGTAGGCAACTAAGCGGATATACCACCCTTGGTCACGTTGACAGGAATTAGTTTTACGAGCATTCCCACTATTACTGGGGGTGACGGGACATACTTTCCAAAACTTTTGACTAGCTCTATCGACAATCCTATTTTGGTTTTTTGCCAAAGTAGTAGCAATGCGAATTCGTTTATCCCCCGTGTGATAAAAACCTTGAATCATATTAATTTCTGACGGAGTAGGATAACGCATTTCCTCATCAGCATTTTCAATTACTTGTTTAACTAAGCTCATAGGTTTGTTGAATGTTGATGGTTTACTGTTGACTGTTGACGGTTGTTCTGTTTGTAGTAGCGCTTCAGCGCCTCTTTTCTTTTATTAGGCTTTTTTGCGCTAAAGCGCTACTACGAACCTTTTTAGTTGTCGGTGCTTAGTAGCTGATTTTCCTCCACATGTTCAGCTTCTTTGTGGTTTGGTATATCCTCAAAATTTTCAGGCTGAACATAAATTAGTTCTGCCTGCAAATATTGGTTATGACGGTGATGGTTACTTGGAACAAAAGAGTCCAAATCAGGTTTAGATGAAACCTCTAAACTTTCAGGTTGGGATGTCACATAAGCATCTTTACTTAATCGCATCGTCAAACCTCGTGGTGTAACATATCGCTCATAAGGAACCGTATCTTCCTCAAAAACTTCTATGTACTCCGAACTATCAATTATTTCATCAATCAGGGCGTAAAAACCCTTGGTCGCACAAATATCATAGTAATGATTCATTTCCTGTCGTCCATAAGTCGGACGACCTAATAACCGTCGATGAATATATTCGATTGCTTTGGTTACATACAACTTGTCCCAATACAAACTGCGGAACAAATTAGATTTTGCCAGCTGCCGAACAAATTCCCTTACAGTAATATTGCCGCTTAATAACTTAGACTCAATAGAAGTTATACGTTGTCCATCAAAAACATCGCGTCCAAATACTTGCTTATATGCGGCATTAATTACTACCGATGCTACATGACCCTCTAGATTGGTGTTTTTTTCACGGCTCTTTTGACTTTGGTCTAATCTGACTATTCTTCCCAAAGAACCAGGTACTTTACCAAAAGTCTGATTACCATTGTGAGAGTCAACATCACAACTAATCAAAATACGGCGATTGTCTTTACCAAAAGGAGCGGGATTGTGTGGAAATATAGTGGTTTGTTTTTCTACAGGGAAAATAGCCCCGAACTGAATTTCTAGCGGGTCATTACCTGCCCCATAGGGATGCTGATTTGGTAAGGGTTTTTGATATTTACTAAATAGGGTGACAAACTGAGGAACTTTTTTAACCGGAGCACTATATTTAAATAAATCAATCTGTGGTGCCCAGTTGCGGCATTCTTGCGCCTCTTGACCCAAGCCACGCAGATATGGCACTGTTTCTTCACCAAAATAGTCGGTATATTCTGCGGAATCAACTAAAGTATCTACTAGCTTAGGAAACCCACCTTTAGTAATTACAGCAAAATATTCTTGAAACTCCTCAAGGGAACTCAAACCTCGCCCCAAAAAATGACGCATTGCTAGTTCAATAACGCGACTAATAGTAAATGGCTCATAGAAAAGTCGCAGATAAAGACGAGATTTTCCTAAATTGCGAATAAACTCCTTCATGGAAATTTGTCCGCATTTAACTTGAGACTCAAGCTCTGTGGGAAAGAAACCATAAGTCGCAGTTACATCGCGCTCAAAAACTTGACGATATGCAGCTTTAATTACGGCTTGTTTTTCAGTTTCTGAGAATCGCGACTTCATTACAAACTTGGTACGCACTTCTGAGGAAATCGCATAACTTTGTGGTAGAACTAAACCTTGTTGTTCATTAGAAACCCCAAATCTCAATTGTGCTGATGGTTTTTCAGCAAGGTATTCGGATATTAATATGTCAAAATTATGGACAATAATTTCTTGGGACTCAGCATCTTCTTTAAAATAACTGAGTGCTTTCCATCGCATATCTTTGAGGGCAACAACAGTAGCAACTGTCACATCTTCCGGAATGACACCGCGCAAACCTCTAGCATTAACAGACAAAATACTCGTATCACCTGCGACTATTGCAAAAGTGATATATCGTAAAAACCATGCTAAATCGCGCATTGAACGTTTCATTCTCGTTACTCCGTAGCGCGAGACATTAATGAAACGGAAACCTCCAGGAAGGGGTTCTCGGTCGCTAAAAGTCATCTTTAACTTTTCCCACCAATCGGTAACAGGATTAGAAATGTTTGATGCTTCAAGCTTGAGACGTTCTCCAATAGGAAAAACGCGATTTCTTCTTGCTACTGTCAGATAATCTTCTCCAACATAATAATCAGAACCAGGTAATCCTACTGGGTCTTGAGGCTTTTCCAAATAAGACATTAGGGAGCTACCAACAAAAATTCGGCTTGCTCCCGCAAATACTATTTCGTCACCATGAAGACTTAAAGTTTCGGCTATTTCCAAACGTTTATTCGCAGAACGAAAAAAGCTTTCTAACTCTTGAAGTTCAGTATTTCTGAAAAAGCGGTCTTGTTGTTCCGCTCGGCAAATAACTGACATCGGTAAAGTTTGATATCTTTGGGGGTTTGTGACTGGACTGCCACCGCTTGCATTAATACTCATTTTTATTAATTTTGAGTTTCGAGGGTTGGATTTTGGATTTTTGAGGTTTAGATGTTGAGTTTATTAAGGTATTAAACCTTGAATCAAATAATCAAAATAAGGTGCAACTTCTACTCTGTCTTCTACAGTCAAAAGTTCTAAAGATACTTCTTTGATACTTCTAATCGCTTCCACTAAATTTGGTAAAGGAATTTCCAGAGACTCGTACATCTCTTTGACTCCATTAACACCAATTTCTGCAAGTGGGTCTATATCCCCAAGAACAATAGAATAAGTAATCAAGCGAATATACCAACCTAAATCTCGTAAACAAGAAGCTCTTCGTCTTCTACTGCCGCTATTACTTGGAGTATCCGGTACACGTTCCCAAAAGCGTAAACTAGCTTTGTCGATTATTTGTTGCTCGTTTTCTGTCAAAATGGTAGCAAGCCCTAATCTGTTAGCCCCACCTTGGTAAAATTGGTGAATTGCATTTAATTCACCTGTGCTAAGATAGCGTGCTTCGCGGTCTGCTGTTGCTATTGATTTGGTAATTATGCTCATTTGAAATACACAAGGTTCTGGTGAAATACACAAGAAATTTAATTGGGCGGGCAGGGATGCCCACCCCACAAGAGTTATGATATTGAATTGTTAGCTTAAGCCGGAAGCTATGTAGTCGAAATAAAGACCCATTTCTCTACCTGCGTCGGCACCTACAACGCTTGTGACTACTTCTTTCATGGCTTGCACTGAGCGTATTGTTGCACCAATTGGTACACCAAGTGAGTTATAGGTTTCTCTTAAGCCATTGAGAATACGTTCGTCCAAAATTGAGGTATCACCTGCTAGCATGGCGTAGGTTGCATAGCGCAAAAAGTAGTCTAAGTCACGAACGCAAGCTGCGTAACGACGACAAGTGTACATATTGCCACCAGGAGCAGTTATATCTGTATAAAGCAGAGATTTTGCTACTGCTTGGGTTACTATTTTTTTGGCGTTTGCACAAATTGCTGTTGCAGCTTTTGCTCGCATATCACCACTATGAAAATAGTTTTCTAGTTTGTTTAAGGCTGAGTTATCTAAATATCGACCTTGAACGTCAGAAGAGTTAATTAAAGTGGTTATTGCATCTTGCATGATTTTATCTCCTTGTTAATAAATGGGAGTGGGAAAACAATTCGCAATTCGCAATTCGCAATTGGGGAGTGGAGAAGAAATTACTAGGATAATGCTCTAATTATGTAGTCGAAGTATGGTGCTACTTCTTGGGTGTCTTCTTCATTCATGAGAGACATTGCTTCTTCTTTAATACAACGCATGGCTTCAACCCAATTTCTCAATGGAATTTCTAGGTTGTTGTACATTTCTTTGATGCCGATTGTTCCTATTTCTTCTAGGGGTTTTTCGCTTCCTGCTAATATTGAATACGCAATTAAGCGAATATACCAGCCTTGGTCACGCTGACAGGATGCTGTTTTTCTTTCGTTTCCACTGTTGCTAGGAGTGTTTGGACACCGCTCCCAAAATTTCATGCAGGCGTTTTGGACTATTCTTTGTTCGTTATCTGCTAGAGTTTTGGCGATACGGATTCGCTGTTCTCCTGATTTTAAAAAGTCTGTAAATACTCTTAGCTCTTTGGGTGCGGGATAACGAGATTCGCTGTCTGCACTCAGAATCAATTCTGTGACGACGCTCATTATTTTTTCTCCTCTGAAAAATTGTGATAGAACTTACGCAAGCTCTACAAAATCTTGGCTTCTTGGCTTCTTGTTGCTTATCGATAAATCAGACAAACTACTAACTGATGGAAGGTGATGGCATTACGAAAGAAACTGGAGATGCTTCACCACTCGCAAGGTCTAGTGGGAAATTATGGGCGTTGCGTTCGTGCATTACTTCAAAACCAAGGTTGGCTCGATTAAGAACGTCTGCCCAACTGGGAAGTACGCGACCTTGAGAGTCATGAATTGAGTTATTAAAGTTGAATCCGTTGAGATTAAATGCCATTGTGCTGATACCTATTGCTGTTGCCCAGATACAAATTACTGGCCAAGCTGCTAGGAAAAAGTGCAATGAACGACTGTTATTAAAGCTAGCGTATTGGAAAATTAAACGTCCAAAGTAACCGTGTGCGGCAATTATATTGTAGGTTTCTTGTTCTTGACCAAATTTGTAGCCATTGTTTTGGGATTCTGATTCTGTTGTTTCCCTTATTAGGCTAGATGTTACCAATGAACCATGCATTGCACAGAACAAGGAACCTCCAAGAACTCCAGCGACTCCTAACATGTGGAATGGATGCATCAGGATATTATGTTCGGCTTGAAACACAAACATAAAGTTAAAAGTACCGCTGATACCCATTGGTAATCCGTCAGAAAAGCTGCCTTGTCCAATGGGGTAAATCAAGAAAACGGAGGTGGTCGCAGCTAGAGGAGCGCTGTATGCAACGGCAATCCAAGGACGCATTCCTAATCGGTAAGATAATTCCCATTCGCGTCCCATATAGCATCCAAGTGCTGGTATGTAGTGGAACGCTATCATCTGGTATGGTCCGCCGTTGTATAGCCATTCATCCAATGAGGCTGCTTCCCAAATGGGGTAAAAGTGCAATCCAATCGCGTTGGATGAAGGAACTACGGCTGCTGTAATAATATTGTTGCCGTAAAGTAATGAACCTGCTATCGGCTCCCGAATACCGTCGATATCTACGGGGGGAGCTGCGATAAATGCGGTAGTGAAAACGCAGGCTGATAGTGAGAGTAAAGGTATCATCAAGACTCCAAACCATCCTATGTAAAGACGATTTTCGGTGCTTGTGACCCAGTTACAAAAACTGTCCCAGGTCGGAAAACGACTTACTGGTTTTTGAGAAACTGTTGTCATAATTGATGAATGTTGTTTGCTGGCTGATGACGGTTGACGGTTGACGGTTGACGGTTGACTGATAACGGATTATTTCGATTACGGTTAGCAGCGAACAGTTAACAGCCAAAAGTCAACAGTCAACAGTTAACAGTTAACGTTAATTGTTTAGAAGCTTAGTAACAAAATATGAAAAACTAATGAAGATTCTCATTTTATTTACAATACTTTACATTTTCTATGTTCTTGCTTTTACATTGCTAATTTCTCGACGGGTGGGTTGTAAGGGGAATACGTCGGGTTACTTGATATCTTCTGGGTTTATTGCACAATGTGAGTAAACAAATTAATACAATATTTAATTAACTAATATAAACTTGAAGCGCAAGAGTCCAAAGTAAACTAGGAAGCTCGGAAGCCAGGAGATAACGATGAAGCAAAGAAAGAAGGCAATAAGCAAAGAAAAAAGCCAAGAAGCCAGGGAATAAATTCCCTGTCTAAAAGCTGAAGTCGTCTGAAGACGACTACAATGGCTTTGTTAAGTAGGTCAAAAAAAATTCATAATTTAATATATGGCTACAATTAGCTATTTTGCCTGTATCTGATGCTAGTCAAACTACCTTTGGTGCATGACTTGTTATGAAAAGCTTTTGTCCTGACCAACTTTTTAGCGCTGGCCAACAAAAAAGATTATCTGAACTAATGAGTTTATGGCGTTCTGCACGCGATTTGGGTGAAAAACTTTCGTTAACTAGCAACAATTAGAGTTGGAAAATCTTGTTGAAGCTGAACTGAAAGCTGCTACAGCTCGCACTGCCTCTATCGTTCAATAATTTAGCAATGAATTCTTTTAAAAAAGAACCGCACCTGTTCTTTTATGGTAGTCAAACAGAACAGGTGCGGTTAATTTATGTCAAACTAAAACTGAAAAATCAAAAACTTGGATTATGCTGCCCAAACATCGTGGGTTTCTTCAGCAAATTGAGCTGTTTGAGGTTCTTGAACTACTGGAGAAACTTCGGGTGTTGGTGTAGTCTCAGCGGACTCAATTGCTGGAATATCTTGAGTTGTAGAAGCGGTATTAGCTAACAAGTTAACTTTTACAACTTGGTTACTTGCTTTGCTTGCTTTAGGCAATGTCAGAGACAAGATACCATTTTTGTATTCAGCTTGTACCTTGTCGTTTTGAATCGCAACAGGTAGTTGAATTACTCGTTGGAACTTGCCGTAGGTAAACTCGGAACGGAAATAACCTATTTTTTCAGTTTGATTGTTGTCGCTCTTTTCACCGGAGATGACAACTGCTTGCTTGGTGACACGAACATCTAAATCTCTTGCATTGATACCGGGTATTTGTGCGCGTAAAACCAAAGCTTCATCTTTATCTTGCAATTCTACTGCTGGTTTGAAAGCTACCATTTGTGGTTGACGTACTGTTGACATATCTTCAAAAATTGAATCCATTACTCGACGCATTGCTTCAGCACTACCTTGACCTAATTTTGAATTTTGAATTTTGAATTTTGAATTGATTTGACGTTGCCAACTGATAATAGCCATATCTAAGTTTTTCCTCGATTGCTGCGACTTCATTAACCTTTGTTACTTATATGTATATTTTGCCAATTCTATGTAATCGGGTAGTGAGGTAAACCGGATGAGTTGAGGGGTGAATACCGGGTAAAGCGCTAACTAGTCATTCTAGCTATCATCCTAGATTTGAATGCTGCCATCCTCTCTGGTGTTGCCTCGGTTGCTTGCCAACTGGGACGTGACATCAAGCTATCACACCAGGTACTTTAATGAGATTCACATATTTTAGAGACGCGATAAATCGCCGTCTCTACAGCCTTAAAAACCCTATTATTAGTCCTCTTTTAGAGGACTTTAGCTATTAGACAGGGAATTTATTCCCTGGCTTATATGGAATAAACAACGCTATATATATTATCTTGATAAACACCCTCTTAGCTGCTAGCTAACCACTCCGTTGCTTTTTGACGAATAGCTTCTATTTCTTCTTCCGACATCCTATCCAGGTTTTTGAGAATAAAACTCATCCTTCCTTGAGTTTCCAATTTATCGCGATGACGCTCAAGAAAATTCCAATAAAAGAAATTAAAAGGACAAGCTTTTTCACCAACACGTTCCTTATTATTGTAAGAACATCCTTTACAATAATCACTCATCTTATTTATATAATTAGCAGATGCAGCATAAGGCTTCGATGCCAATACTCCCCCATCCGCAAACAGACCCATCCCAATAACATTGGTTTGCATCACCCAATCGTAAGCATCAATAAAAGTTGCGTGAAACCAATTTTCTACTTCTTGAGGTGAAAGTCCAGCAATAAGAGCAAAATTACTCAACACCATTAACCTTTGAATATGATGCGCGTAACCCGTATTTCTTAACTGAGTAATAACTTGCCGTAAACAATTCATCTTTGTTTCACCCGTCCAGAAAAACTCAGGTAAAGGATGAGTGTGGTTAAACCAATTTTTATCTCGATAATCTACACTCACATAATGATAAATACCATGCATGTATTCCCGCCAACCTAATACCTGACGGATAAACCCTTCTACACTATTTAATGATAGTTCTTTGTCATAATATTCTTTCTCGGCTGCTTGAATTACTTCTAACGGCTGGAGTAATCCTATATTAATGTATGCCGAAATCATCGAGTGCCACATAGTTTCTTCTCCCGTAACCATTGCATCTTGGTAGGGACCAAAATCTGGGAGACGATTTTGAATAAACCAGTCTAATACTTCTAATGCATCACTTCGCGTTACACCCCAGTGAAATTTTGTTAATTCCCCAAAAGTGGGAATGCTAAGAGAATTAACATACGTAATTACTTCTTGAGTGATTTTATCTGGTTCAAACCATTTTGCTTCTGGAGTGTTTAGTTTTCCCTTTGGTGGTTGACGATTAAGTTTATCAAAGTTCCACTCTCCCCCAACAGGTTGTTTACCTTCCATTAAAATATTAAAACGTCGCCTACCTTCTCGATAAAAATCTTCCATTAATAAGCGTTTGCGTTTTCCAGCCCAATTGATAAAATCTTGGCGATTCCACAAAAAATGATTGTTGGGAATAAAATTGATTGGACATCCCACATCTTTTATAGCATCAGCGAATAGTCGGTCATTAGGCGTCATCACCCGCAATTCAGTAATTCCCTTTTCTTTCACCCAGTTTTGCAGGGGTTCTTGGAAATTATCGGCCATTTCATATGTTACTGAGTATTGCTTGCTTTTTAGTTCCTCAGCAAAATGCCGCATTGCTGACCAGACTAATACTAGTTTTTGCTTATGATAAGGACGTATTTTTACATGATTTAATGACTCGATAAAAATAACAGGCAAGTTCTTGATGTCACTACAACTTTGCAGTGCTGCTTGTCCTTCCCAAAGTTGGTCTCCTAATATCCAAACACCTACCGTCATTTGTCCACCCCAAAAATAAATTTGGCTAAAAAACCTCGTACCTCTGACCTCGCAGGCTAGCATATTTTAGGCTACACTTACAGCATCGTGCTCAAAGATGCTAAATTTTCATGTCTCGGTTCCCCAAAGGATTTATCATGAATGAGTATCCTTATTAGCAAAAGCAGGTCGCATGGATTGGAAGTCTATAAGCAACAATTTTTACAGCACTATTAAAGTAATATCCACAGTATTCATCACAAGTGCAATTGCACTAGAAATATTTAATATTTACGCATTATTCACTAATAGCAAAATACCAAGTAGCGTAAATGCATTTCTTTGGATTGGGCATTTTGCAATCACGGCTCATTTTATTGAGGCAATAATAGCAGCTTTTTATGCACCTTCAAGAGAAAAGATGCCTATAAAATATGGTATTTATACTTTTTTTGTTGGTACAGTTGGTTTGCTAGAACTATTTCGCAAAAATGATGAACAAATTATAAATAAACAATAATTATATATTTTACAAAAGCCATTTTACTCTGCTTCTTCCCAGCTTTTAGGTTTGTTAAATTAATATTTTCGCATAAATCCATAAGTATTATTAATCTCCTAACTAGTTACAGAAATTTTAAAAAAAAGCACCAAGAGTAATAAAATAGTAATAAAAATCTCTATTGCTACGGGATTACAGGCTGGTATGATAAGTAAATAATTATGATAAGTTACAAGTAAATTTACGGGAAGTAAAATCCTTTCTAAAATTAAAAAATATAATGTTTAAGGAAATATAAAGTGGAAAGTCGAAAATTATTTGTTGTAGCGCAGAGAACATTTATCGTAATCGCTGTATTGGTAGGCAGCTTGAATTTAGGTCTGATGGCAATTAACAAAACTAATGCTTCCCAAACATCTGAGAAAGAGACTGAAAATTCAAAAGCGACGACTGCCGAAACCGGAGTTTCACAACGCATGGTAGCTTTTAAACAAACTTTACTTGCGAGTTGGAAGCAAGAAGCAAAATCAAAAGGATTATTACCAACCACACCACCACAGTTTAGGGGAGCAACACTTAAAGAAGCAAAACTGGCAAAAAGTGATAAGAAAGTTATCGCGCTTACTTTTGATGATGGACCAGTACCGAATTATACTGAAAAAATACTTGATACCTTGAATAAAAATAATGCCAAAGCTACATTTTTTGTAGTAGGAGGAAACCTTCAACTTTACCCAGCAATTGGTAAAAGAATTGTTGATGAAGGTCATACAATCGCGAACCATACTTGGCATCATTGGTATCATCGAATGAGTCCCAAAGTAGCAGCATCAGAAATAGATAATACTAGTGATTTAATTTTTAAAACTACTGGTGTGAAAACTAATTTATTTCGTCCACCAGGAGGAATTATGAATAACGGTGTTGTAGCTTATGCCAGAAAGAAAAAATACGTAACTTTGATGTGGTCAGTTGACTCAATCGATTTTAAACAACCACCAGCAGAGGTTTTAGCTAATAGAATTGTCAAAGGAGCAACACATGGCGGTATTGTACTTATGCATGACGGTGGTGGCAAACGTCCTAGAACAGTAGAAGCTTTGCCAAAAATTATTAGTAGATTAAGAGCAAAAGGATATAGCTTTGTAACTATTCCAGAACTTCTAGAAATGCAAGATAAACAAGAGAAAGAAGAAAAACTAGCAACAGAAAAAAAACAATAATCACATACACACCTTGTGGGGTGAGCTCTGAATACAGAAAAGCTAACCACCCCCGGATAGCAGAAAATTACCATTCTGTCCATTTTTCATTAATCCAGCAAACTCATCAATGCTTGAAAGTCCGTTTCTGCTTTACGTTCAGAGTTCCGTAACTCCGATAGCTGACGCTCCAAAGCTTCGACGACGTGAGTCATATTACTTTCTAATGCAATTTTTAGCTGAGTTTCTTTAATTTTGATTTGTTTATATATATTGGTTTCAACCTGCGTGGGGTTATGATGTTTGGCAATCATATTAGTACCTCATTGACAAAACATAGTATACCAAACTACTTAAAGATTTTTCTTTCTTAAGATTATTTTTAATTTTAGTTACTCAAAAACTTTAATACCAGTAACCGCACTTGTATGTAACAACCGAGACACTTGAACCAACGATAGGTATAATAAAGCTCTAATTCTCTCTAATGATTAGACCATTAAGGTAAAGATGCTACTTGAGGAAAAATATCTTTTAATCCTTCCGAATGAATTCTAATCAGAAAAACAGTACTACTTTATTAACATGGACTTAATCACAATTATATTTTTATACAAATAAATCCTATGACAACATCAACTTCATCTCCTACTCGTGGTGAACTAGAAAGAACTCTCTCACAGCGCATCCAGGCTTTATATGCGAATCAGTTTGCACATACACCTAATAGAATTACTTGCCAAATATTTGATGATAAATTGGCCATTATAATAGAAAATTCCATCACCCAACCCGAACAAATTTTGATAAATGAGGGTAAAGAGGAACTTGCCGAAGCAGTACGCTCGCAATTGGATGAGGCTATAAAAAAACCATTAAAAGAGTTAATAGAAGAAATACTAAACGTAGCTGTGCAGGATTTAATGTCAGATGCCACCTTAGAGACAGGTAGGACAGGTATTATAGTAGTATTATCGGAGACACCCTCCTCTCGTCAATCGGCTGCTAGCTCTAAATCTAAAGGCAAACCATCAGTAAAGGGAAGCAGCACTAAATCATCTAACGTAAAGGAAGATAACGACGAATAATGTCTTCTAAATCTTCTAATTGAAATGGCTTGGTGATATATTCATCAAACCCTGCATGTTGAATGCGCTGTTCGTCTTCTTTCATTGCCAAAGCTGTAACTGCGACTACGGGAATTTTACTAGTCAAAGAGTCTTGCTTCAGACATTGCAGTATATCAAAGCCGCTTAAATCCGGCAACATTATATCCAAAAGTATTAAATCTGGCTGGAACTCCTTGGCTATTTGTAAAGTTCTCTTTCCATCACTCTCACCAATAAACTGACAATTAAATGAGTCCACGATGTAATCAATTATCAGTAAATTATCTTCGTTGTCTTCTACCGCTAAAATTAAAGGCGCTTTAGAAGTACCTTGTAACCTAGACGCACATGAAAGTCCTAAATCCATAGTCTACTCCGAAAAGTTACATTTACATAAGCGCACAAAAATACCAATCACAACAGCTATAGCCTCTGTGGTTGGATTGTACTGCGGGTGGATGTATTTGCTCGAAGGTCAAAGACTATCAAATCAATTACTCTCTGTTCATGCATTAGTCAGAAGAAAGAGTTTTTTAAGCTGATAGGGGAAAGAGCTATATACTATTGTAAACAACATAGCATAGATTTTCAACAGGCTCTACTTTATCCAAGTAAATCGAAAAGTTGTACCTTTCCCTACTTGTGACTCAATTTTAACTTTTCCGCCTTGATTTTCTATGATTTTCTTAACAATAGATAAGCCTATACCTGTATTGTCGCTCCTGTCACGAGATTCTAAAGTTTGAAAAATTGCAAATACTTTTTCTTGATATTCCGCAGCAATCCCAATACCATCATCAGCTACTGCAAATTGATAGAATTTGCCCACATCTTGAACAGATATTTTTACTTTGCCATCCGGACGGTTGTGATGTTTAATCGCATTGCTAATTAAATTGGTAAATACTTGTTGTAAAGGCAAACGTTCGGTGACTAAGGTGGGCATCTCCTCCTCGATTTCAATAACGAACTTTGGGGGAGGAGCTATTGAGTCAATTATCTCAGTTAATAGTGAGCTTACGGCTACCTCTTCCGGCTGATTTTTGATGCGTCCGACACGAGAGTACTCTAAAATCCCATTAATTAAAGCTTCCATCCGATGTACCCGTGACCGTAGCAGATTCATCTGGTGTTTTGTATCTTCCGTTAGTCTATCTTCTAAATCTTCTTCTATCCATTCCGATAGATTGGCAATAGCTCGCAAAGGTGCTTTCAAATCATGAGAGGCAACATAAGCGAATTCATCAAGCTCGCTGTTACGTCTTTCTAGCTGTGCGGTTGTTGTTAAAAGTATAGTATTAAGTGTTGCTAGTTCACTTGCTCGTGCTTCTATTATTTTTTCATTCTGCTTGCGCTCGCTAATATCTTCAAAGGCTACACCCAAAAGATTATTTGGTAGAGGAAAAGCTTTCACCGCAAAAATAGTTGCTTGTATACGGTTATCGTCATAGTTAATATTTTCAAAAATTTTTGTTTGCTGAGAAACAACTACTTCTGCGTAATTTTCTAGTAATGAATGATGCTCTTCTTGTAACATACTGGGGAAGCACTCACCCATTAGGTGACCAATTTCTGCTTGCAAATTTATTCCGGAAATATTACAGGCTGCGGGATTAGTGGCAACGAGTCGAAAACTATTAATATCATCTTTGTCTTGCAAATGCCAAATACAACAACCAAGAGGAATATTTTCAATTACATCTTTATAAAGCTCCATTTCTACTCGTGCTTCACGTTCGCGCTCAATTAATTTATCTTTATCACAATTAGCTGCTTCCAGTTGAGCCGTTCTTTTTATCACTCGCTCCTCTAGTTCTTGATTGAGTTTTGCTAGTTCTGCTTGAGCTTGTTTACGTTCATTTATTTCTGATAATAAATTTTGATTAGCTTCTTCCATTTGTGTTGAACTAGGTAAAACCATAATTTTAGGAATAAGATAAACTAACGCAGTCGCAGTTGCAAAGGAAATTATGGCTGTTACAGACCGAATGTACCCAGAAAGCCAGTAGTTGGGATGCCATAACGTCCAGATGTCCATTAAATGACCGATTCCGCAAAAAATAATAAAAGCAGCAAATAGTAAAGGTATCCAGTTAAAAGGAATATCTTTTCGCTTGCGGACAATATGAACAATTGTTACGGGAATAGAGAAATAGGACGAAGCAATTATTGCATCACTAACCAAATGTAACGCGACTAACCCTGGTTTCCATAAGTAGCACATTCCATGAGGCATGAATGAAGCAGCAGCTAAGATATTTTCTGTCGATATAAACATTTTTACTCTTTTATTTTAGATATTTGTAGGTTGGGTTGAGGAATAACGGAAACCCAACTTTTGCTCTCACAGTTTTGCTTTTCGTTTCCGGTGGCATAGAAATTATTCGCTCACGCAAAGTCGCAAAGACGCAAAGGAAGAAATAATTCTAAAGCAAACAGGTTTGATATAGGATGCTGATTTTCAATTATATAATGTTGGCATCCTAAATGATATGTCAAGCTAAAAAAACCCGTTTTCACAAGGAAAGCGGGTTTATAACTGTTCTAAGTTATCTTCAAAAAGTTATTTATATTTATTCAACAGCAAAAAAATTATAGCAGCGATAGCACTGAATTATAACAACATTATCAGTGATACAAAATGAAATAGTGTTTTGCTAGCAAATTTTGACAAGAGATTACTTTACAAGAAATTACGATACTATTCCAGTACGTAAAGCACGCACCGCTGCTTGAGTGCGGTCGTCAACACAAAGTTTGTTCAATATGTTGCGTACGTGGGTTTTTACAGTACCAACAGTCACATAAAGACGTTTGCCAATTTCTGCGTTGTCACAGCCACTGACAATCAACTCTAGTACTTCTAGCTCTCGTGTAGTTAAAGGGTAATTTTCAACAACTTTTTCAATTTCTGGCTCAACTGACTGAATTGTTCTGCTTTTAATACCTTTTTTGGCAATATTTTCTTCTGCTTCTTGACGTATTTGCCGTAAAACAATATCAGCAATGGTCGGGTCTATCCAAGAGTTGCCCTCATAAGTTGATACTAGTGCATCTGTTAATTTATCACTTTCAATATCTTTCATGCAATAGGAATCAGCACCAGCACCTAGTGCAGCTAAAACTGACTGTTCGCTATTTTGCATAGTCAATACTAAAAGTTTTGTTTGCAATTCTTCATTTTCTGCCTGTAATGCTCTGTACTTGCGGGTCAATTCAATACCATCAAAATCTGGTAGACCAATATCAACTGTAGCCACATCTGGTTTCAGCATCTGTAGTAGCTTTAAACCCTCCGTAGCATCAGCAGCTTCTCCCACTACTTTTATATCCTCTTTCTCTTGTAAAGCGGCTTTTAAACCAATCCTTGTTAAATTATGGTCTTCAATGACTATTACTCTAATTTCACTCATGATTGATATCCTTTCCCAGAAGTGTATTTTCTTCCTTCCATCATTAAATTAATAAAGGATTTTATAGTCCAAGCACATCAATCTCTAGCCATAAGCAATTCGGTATGGCTTTAGTCGAGGGAAATAATTTATTGAATCATTGGTTATAATAAGATTTCTTCCTGCATCTTTCTCTAGGTAGAGTTTTGTAATTGAAAAAGTTGTACTGAAGAGTCTTTGAGAGCAGAGTGTTTAACAAATATTCTTATAAGTAAGAGTGTAAACTTCTAAAACAAAATATTAAATAAGTCAAAATAAATCAACAATTTCTTTATTATACATATTTAATTATGAAACACTTACCTGTACCTGATAATCCTGACCGCCTTAATTCCAACAATCAAAATCTCCAGCGTGAATTGGATAACATGAGACAGCGGTTACATGAATCTGAATTTCGCTCCCAAAGTATAATTGAGTCGATACCGCATATCGTTTGGTATGCAGATTCTACTGGTGCTATTACTTATTTTAACCAACAATGGTTTCAAATTACAGGTTTAGAAGCTGCGGTTTCTTTCGGCAATAATTTTTTACAAGCTATCCACATAGAAGACCGTGAATATGCTCGTAAAACTTGGCAACAAGCAGTACAACAACAGCAAAATTATGAAGCTGAATTTCGTCTCATACAAGCAGACGGAAGCTTTTTTTGGATTTTGGCTTCCGCTCAACCAAGCTTTGATATTCAAGGAAAACTAATTCAATGGGTAGGGACTTATACCAATATAAATAAATTTAAAGAAACTAGCAATAAAACTGCACTAAATATTATTGATTGCGAGCTATCAAAAACAGAGTTAAGTGAGAGTGAAGAAAAATTTCGTGCTACTTTTGAGCGAGCTGCGGTTGGTATTGCTCATGTAAATCTAGATGGTAGGTGGTTACGGGTTAATCAAAAGGTTTGTGAAATTGTGGGTTACAGTTCGGAAGAAATGCTTCAGCTAACTTTTCAAGATATTACCCATCCCGATGATTTAGAGGAAGATTTAAATTATGTTAGAAGATTATTTGCCGGAGAAATTGATTCTTTTACAATGGAAAAACGCTATATCCATAAGGATGGCTCTATCGTCTGGGTAGAAATTACACCCACATTATGGCGTGACGACAATACTCATGAACCTAAATATTATATTGCTGTAATTGAAGAAATTGCAGAACGCAAAAAAGCACAAGATGAATTAAAAAAAAGGGTAGAAGAATTAGCACAAGTAAATATGGTCTTAGCAAGAACAGCCGGATTATTAGGAAAGCGTAATCAAGAACTTGACCAATTTGCCTATGTTGCATCCCACGATTTAAAAGCACCATTGCGAGCTATAGCTAACTTATCTGAATGGTTAGAAGAAGACCTCGCAAATAAATTACCAGAAGAAAATAAGCATCAATTCAATTTATTACGAGGAAGGGTATACCGCATGGAAGCCCTTATCGACGGATTATTAGAATATTCCCGCATTGGACGCATTCAACACGTATTAGAAAGCGTCGATGTAGGTAAATTGTTAACAGAAATTATTGACGAAATCGCACCTCCAGAGAATTTCATTATTGAAGTTGAAGCGGGAATGCCAGTGTTTTTTACAAAAAAGTTGCCACTACGTCAAATTTTCAGGAACTTAATTAGTAATGCAATTAAACACCACAATGGTACAGTTGGTCATATAAAAATTTCTGTTAAAGAGCAAGATAAATTTTATGAGTTCTCCGTAACTGATGATGGACCTGGAATTGCTCCAGAATATTACGAAAAAATATTTACGATATTTCAAACATTACAAGCTCGCGATAAGAAAGAAAATATTGGGGTAGGGCTATCATTAGTCAAAAAAATATTGGACAATGAAGGCTGCTATATCAACATAGAATCGCAGTTAAACCAAGGTACTAAGTTTACTTTTAACTGGCATAAATAAATTTAAATTAAATTAATTGAATTAAATTATCTAATTAATATAGAAATGGATAGGAAATTATCATTTAAAAGGTTATTTGTAAAAACAAAAAAATTGTGGGATAAAATACCTGTAAGACATCGAGGAGCAATTATTACTGCTATTCCCGCAGCTTGTTTATTCACAACTTTAGGAGGATGGGTTTGGTCACGAGAAAACACTTTTAGAGTTTATCAGCAAATTGACCAAACCAAAACTATAATTTTAGACAGCAATCAGTTACTTAAATTACTCCTAGATGCAGAAACTGGTAGTCGCGGTTATAGACTCACCCGCAACCTCGAATTTCTCCAACCCTATAATACAGCTACTAAAGAAATACCTTCTAGCCTCAAAAGTCTCCAAGGAAAAATATTAGATAATTCCCAATTAGCAAAACTGCAAAACATTGAAGCTTTATCTCAACAAAGATTGAAAATTTTAGAACAAAAAAATACAGATGTAAAGCAAAATTTACTAGCTAAGCCCGTTGCCGAAAATGAAAGTTCCCTCAAAGAGGGTAAGCTAATTATGGATAGAATTCGGGCTGAGATTAATACTTTTCAACAACATGAGTGGCGCAAACTTGATATTTATCGACAGTATTTAAACAACATTCAGGATATAAATAGTAATATTTTATTAGCCTCGGTCTCTATTAGTATTATTAGTTATTTAGGAGCTATATACCTTTTTAGTAAACTCGACTGGCAAATTAAAGGACAAGAGTTAAAATTAAATCAGAGAAATAATTTGCTCCAAGGAATAGTCGAAAACGTAGTTGATGGTATCATTACATTAAATGAACAAGGCAAAATTAATAGTATAAATCCGGCTGCTTCGAGAATGTTTGGTTACATATTACCAGAGATAGTTGGTCAAGATTTAGAGTTATTAATTTTAGATGATAAACAGCAAGAAAAGCTGCTCCCGTGGAAATTTACCAATGATAAATCTTGTTCTCCCTTATCAGTTTTAGGACATGGTAAAGTCGGTCAACCCTTTCCGATTGAAATATCTATTAGTGACTTATCTCCTGGAAATCAAAAAATTGTTATTATCAGAGATGTTACAGAGCGTCTTAGAGCAAAAGAAAAATTAGAAGCAAATGTGAAAGAGCTATCTCGAATAAGTTTAGTTTTGGCTGATACAAACGAAACTTTAATTGAACGTAATCAAGAGCTAGACCAGTTTGCTTATATTGTCTCTCATGACTTAAAAGCACCACTGCGAGCAATATCAAATCTTTCTACGTGGATAGAAGAAGACTTGAAAGATAAATTACCTACAGAAAGTCAATATCAAATGCAACTTTTACGTCAAAGAGTTGCGAGAATGGAAGATTTAATTAATGGTTTACTAGAATATTCTAGAGTCGGAAGAGTGCAAACTAAGTCAGAATTTGTCAATGTTGGCATAATGTTAGCAGAAATTATAGACTCTCTAGACCCACCGCCTACATTTATCATTGAAATAGAAGCAGAAATGCCGACTTTAACAACAAAAGCTTTACTGTTAAGGCAAGTATTTACTAACCTTATTAGTAATGCGATTAAACATCATAATCGTCCTGATGGCCGCGTAAATATTTCAGTTAAAGACCTAGGTGAGTTTTACGAATTTGTGGTTGCTGATGATGGTGTTGGTATTGACCCGGAATTTCATGATAAGATTTTTACTATCTTTCAAACACTGAAATCCCGCGATTCAAAGGAAAATACAGGTATAGGATTAGCTATTGTAAAGAAAATTATTGAATCAGAAGGATGCATGATACGCTTGGAATCACAAGTCTCTCAGGGGTCTACTTTTCGCTTTACTTGGCGTAAAATTATTTAATAGTTTTCACACTCTACAACTTTCTCTAATACAGCAAAAACCCCTCCCAAAAGTAAATTGCACCTTCCTCTATCTTGTGGGGTGGTTTTCTCTTGCCCACCCTTGCCACATGTAGAGACGTGACATTTCACGTCTTTACAGCCAGCAAATAACCCTTAGATGTATAAAAGTTATGCCGAAAGGAAGATATTTACACCCCCCAGACTCTAACTTGTGAGTAAAGACATTTGTGCAATAGCTAATTTACAATATGTAAAATATTAAATAAAGTTGAATTTTATTGACATGATGACATAATTAGTAAACCAATCTCCAGTTAAAACCATGTCAGACAATAGTAAATTAGTTAATATCTTGTTGGTGGAAGATGACGAAGTTGATATCATGAATGTCAAGCGGGCATTCAAAAAAGGTAATATTTCTAATCCACTTTATGTCGCTAATAACGGATTAGAAGCTTTAGAAATGTTGCGGGGTGTTAATGGTCAGCCTTCTATAATCCCACTTGAGCGTCGTTTAATACTGCTAGATTTAAATATGCCGAAAATGGGAGGTATTGAATTTTTGCAGCAGTTGCGAGACGATACGGGATTAAAATCCACACCAGTAGTTGTATTGACTACTTCTAATGAAGATAAGGATTTGGTTGGAGCTTACAATTTTAATGTTTCTGGTTATTTAGTAAAACCGGTAAGCTTTTCAAACTTTGTGGAAATTATGTCAACTTTGAATAAGTATTGGTCTATTTCGGAAATGCCTCAGTAACCTCAATAATATGTTAAAAGTTCTTATAGTTGATGATGATGAAGTAGATAGAATGGCGGTACGTCGTTCTCTTAATACATCAGATATGAATATAACATTATTGGAGGCAAGTGATTATCTAGAAGCAATGGATTTTCTGGAAGATACCTCGTTTGACTGTGTTTTTTTGGACTACCGTTTACCGGGAAAAGATGGTTTAGCTTTAATACAAGAAATACGCGCAACAGGAAATAAAGTTCCTTTAGTAGTTTTAACTGGACAAGGGGATGAACAAATTGCGGTTGAGTTAATGAAAGCTGGAGCTTCTGATTACATTACAAAATCTCGAATCAATAGCGAGTTACTATCGAAAACTATCAAAAATGTTGTTCGTATTTATAAAGCGGAAAGCCAAATCGAGTTGTTTAATAAGCAATTAATAGAGACAAATGAACAACTAAAACGTAAAAATGAAGAGTTAGAAGAAAAGCAACGACAAATCCATCTACAGAATATTAAGCTACTTGAAGCTGCTGAATTAAAATCAAAATTTTTAGCTACAATGTCACATGAGTTAAGAACGCCGTTAAATGCTATAATGGCGTTTTCTCAAATGTTGATACGTAAAACAAAAGAAAAGCTCTCAGCATCGGAAGCTGATATGTTGGAGCGTGTTTATAATAATGGTAAAAATTTATTAGCGCTAATTAACGATATTCTTGATTTATCTAAAATTGAGGCTGGAGGTTTACAGCTTTCACCAGAAGAATTTGATATTGCCCAATTAGTGAAAATGACGACAGATGAATTGCGTGCATTAGCTGAGCAAAAGCAAATATCATTAAATATATTTTTAAATATCCAAAGTTATAAAATAATTAATGACCGTACACGAGTAAGACAAGTATTAGTTAATCTAATTTCAAATGCAATTAAATTTACTGAAACTGGTGGGGTTACTATACAAATTAATGAAATTTATCCCGACCGATTAGTGATAGCTGTTAAAGATACTGGTATTGGTATTGCTTCAGAAGACCTACGACATATTTTTGAACCATTTAGGCAAATTAACCAAAGTAACTCGCGTCCCTATCAAGGTACGGGACTGGGTTTAGCAATTACAGACTCTCTCGTAAAAATGATGAATGGCTGTATTTATGTGAAAAGCGAGTTGGGTAATGGTTCAGAATTTAGCTTTGAATTACCGCGTTCCCTCTAAAACTAATAAAAAGCAGAGAATAGAAAACCATGAATTTAACCAAACCAAAAAAAAAAGACCGCATTCTGGTTGTAGATGATGTTTATGATAACTTACTTGTTGTCGAAGCTATCCTCGAAGATGAGGGATATGAAATAACTTTAGAAGAAAATAGTAAAACAGCTTTAGCAAAAGCTTTGGAATCACCACCCGACTTGTTGCTGTTGGATGTGATGATGCCAAATATCGACGGTTATGAATTTACACGTTGTATCCGTGGAAACACGTCACTACCATTTATTCCTATTTTATTAATTACCGCTAACGACCAATCCAACGTTGTTCAAGGACTCGACGCAGGTGCTGATGACTTTATTAGAAAGCCTGTAGACCCCGACGAACTTCAAGCACGAGTCAGGTCTCTTCTTCGTCTTAAGCACAGTATCGACGAACGCGACCAAATGGCAAGCTTACGAGAAGATTTTGTCTCACGCTTCACCCACGATTTGCGGATACCTCTTGTTGCATCCAACCGGATATTAAAAATGATGCGAGAGGGTAAATTTTTTCAAGTATCCTCAGAACTGCAAGACATTTTCGACAACATGATTAGCAGTAATCAAGACCTATTGCAAATGGTAAATACTATGCTAGAGGTCTACCGTTACGAAGCTAACTGTAAAACTTTTAGCTTTGCTCCTTGTAATATCCAAGACTTATTGCGAGATGTGTCACAGGAATTAAAGCCTCTGGCAGAAGAAAAAGGAATAAGCTTAAACCAAGATTTAGCAGGAGAAACGGAGATTGTAGTTGTTGGGGACAGAATAGAATTACGGAGAGTATTAACCAACATCCTAGGTAATGCTATTAAATTTACAGATAAAGGCAGCATAGATGTGAAATTGAAATTAACTCCCTCAGAGACAGCATCAGTTGCAACAATTGAAATAAAAGATACAGGACCAGGAATACCCCAAGAAGAACAAGCAAAATTATTTGAGCGATTTCGTCAAGGAAAACACCAGCGCTCAGGGAGCGGCTTAGGATTATACTTGTCGCGCTGTATCATTGAAGCACATCAAGGTACGGTTAATGCGATGTCAGAATTAGGGAAAGGTAGTTTGTTTACAATTACGCTGCCGATATCGAACTGAAGAGACCTAACCCCCCTACCCCCTTCCCTATGAGGGAAGGGGGGGAAAGAGAGGGAAGGGGGAACAGAACTATTCTTCGATTAACTACAATACACATAAAAAGTTTAATCTTAGCCCCCCTTCCCTCATAGGGAAGGGGGGTTGGGGGGTTAGGTCATCATGAGGCTTTTGACTGACAAAAAAATTTCGGAAGATAGATTAAATAACAACCTAAATGCATTCTTAAGTCATAGTCAATAATCAAACCTGTGTTAGATGTGCCTCTTATGTAAAGCTTATTAATATTATTAATATCATCACTGAGATGAAATAACAATTGCAAGTCATACGATTAATATTTCTCATAAATTAATAATAAATAGAGGCTTTTCCTATGGCTAACGAAGCTGGTAAAACTAATACGAGTAATACACCAGATGAACATAACGGTGGACACGTAATTACCTTTTTAGCAATGGTGTCAGCAATCACTTTTCTGTTTTTATCAATGACACCCAGAGAGCGTATATATAGTGGGGGTGTGAGAACAAGTGAAGTAATGGAAAGACCTACCGAACTCATAGGTCAAACAGTAACAGTTACCAGTAATCCAGTCAAAAGAGTAGGTTTAAGTTCTTTCACAGTAAGTGATAAGCAAATCTTTGATAATAGACAGCTTTTAGTTGTAAACGCAACTGGTAAACCTTTCAATATCCCTAGCGATACAGCCACTCCTGTTCAAGTAACGGGAGAATTACGTAAGTTAGTAATTCCAGAAATAGAGAGAAAATATAACCTCGATTTAAAAGAGCAGTTTTATAGAGAATATCAAAACCAACCAGTTATAGTTGCCAGGTCAATAGCGTTAGCACCAGAACGTTAGAAGATAACTTATTGTTCAAAAAAATAGAATGCCAGGGTGCGTAGCAGAAAAAAAATTATAAGAAATGAGAGAAAATAAGGAGGAAAATAAATTGAACCGTCATTCATGCCCTTGCTGCGGAGAAACATTGCTACGCCACATACGCAGTCAGAAAAATTATTTATTTTGCAGACATTGTTGGCAGGAAATGCCATCATGTAGCCGAGAATCCGCCCGTTTAAATAGTAATATATCATTAAAAAATCATCTGACTGATTTAGTTTCCACTAACAGATAAAAATATTCGTAGGTTGGGTTGAGGAACGTATGCCGAAGCGGCACGCTGCGCGAACGCGTAGCGTCCGCTTCGGATAACCCAACACTTCTCTACTCAGAACGAAACCCAACACTTCTCCACTCAAATGTTGGGTTTCGCAAAGCCATGACGAAGCGTCACGCTACGCGAACAACCAAACCTACGAAAATTATACTTTTTTATAGCCCCCTCCCCGCACGTGGGGCTACCGTGAACGCAATGACGGATATGTGTACACGGTTCCTCGGTGTGAGACAAACTATACACAACCTTAATCCTAAGGATAACTTCGCTAAGCCTTTAGGAATAGCCAGTCAAGTATATTTTTTACTCTAAAGTTTGATGTGCTTGCTTAATAAATCATTAGAAAATGCAGTCATACAACGCTTAAATAATAATTTGCTACAGAAGGAAGTTCCATGTCTAGCTCTATAGAATTTAATTTATTTGCCCCCTACAACAAAGCAGTATCTTTAGTGGGTTCCTTTTCCGATTGGAAAGATGTACCGATGTCCAAAGGAGAAGATGGTTACTTTCGCGTTACCGTAGACCTAGAAGATGGTGATTATCAATATAAATTTAGAGTACAATCCAGAAGTTGGTTTTTTGAAGAAGACCAGTGGGTAGATGTCACAGACCCTTATGCTACTGATATTGATGGCATGAGCGAAAGCGAAAATAGCATCGTACATATAAAAGAAGGTCAAAGAATTATAGACACTTACGTTTGGATGCACGACGATAAGCCATTACCAGCAGACCATGAATTAGTTATATATGAATTGCATATTGCTGATTTTTCTGGTGGAGAAGACGACCCTCATTTAAGAGGTAAATACAAACACACAATAGAAAAATTAGATTACCTATGCGAGTTAGGAATTAACGCAATTGAATTAATGCCGGTGAAAGAATATCCCGGTGATTATAGTTGGGGTTACAACCCTCGACATTTCTTTGCCACAGAATCGAGTTATGGTTCTACAGCGGACTTGAAGCGATTAATCGACGAGTGTCATGGAAGAGGCATTCGAGTAATTATGGACGGAATTTATAACCACTCCGAAGCTTCTGCACCATTAACTCAAATTGACCATGACTACTGGTATCATCATGAACCTCGCGACCCTGATAATAACTGGGGACCAGAGTTTAATTACGAACATTACGATGAAAATTTAGATACATATCCAGCTCGTAAATTTGTTGGTGAAACTGTCCGCTACTGGGTTAAAGAGTTCCACATTGATGGTATTCGTTATGATGCAGCACGACAAATAGCCAATTACGATTTTATGCATTGGATTGTTCAGGAAGCTAAGCAAACAGCAGCTGCAAAACCTTTTTACAATATTGCCGAACACATCCCTGAGACAACTAGTATTACTAATGTTGATGGTCCAATGGATGGCTGCTGGCATGATAGCTTTTATCACTGCGTTTTAGAACATATCACTGGTGATACTTTTGACCTTGAACGTCTTAAAGATGTCTTAGATTGTAAGCGTCAAGGCTTTATGGGTGCAACTAATGTGGTTAATTATTTGACTAACCATGACCATAATCATATTATGGCAGAATTAGGCGACCGCCAAATTTTAGATGAAGAAGCTTTTCGTCGTGCCCGGTTAGGTGCAGTACTGCTAATGACTGCTGTAGGAGTTCCCTTAATTTGGATGGGTGAAGAGTTTGGAGAATATAAATATAAGACTCCTAGCCAAGCGAAAATTGACTGGACTTTACTAGCAGGTGATTCAAATCGTGGGTTACTCGAATACTACAAAGGTTTAATTCATCTTCGCAAACAAAATCACGCTCTTTACACCGAAAATATTAATTTCTTCCATGAAAATCCAGAATCGAAAGTGATTGCCTATACTCGCTGGAATGATGAAGGTTCTCGTGTGGTAGTTGTAGCTAACTTCTCAGAGCAATTTTTGGCAGGATATACAATTCCTGATTTTCCAGAAAATGGTACTTGGCACGAGTGGACGGGTGATTTTGATGTCGAAGCTGGTGACAACTCTGTCATGATAGACTTGGGACCTTATGAAGCCAAAGTTTTTGTTTGGCAATAAGGGACTTCCAAATTAAAAAAGCTCTAATTACTTCTTATGGGATGGGCTTAAGGAAACTCCAAAAAATAAATTCTTCAATCTTTCTTGTGGGGTGGGCATCCTTGCCCGCCCGCGCCTATTGACGGTATGGAATGCAATCCCATAATCAATTAAAATTGGTGATTTTTTTATTTGGAAGTCCCTAAGCACCCGTCCCAATACTGCAAAGGTTTCCTCAAAAAGGAGATAATATTACAAATATCTGCTTACTGGAGAGCATCAATTAAGTAGTCGAAGTAACTGCCAACTTCACTAGAATCTTCTCCAGACAACATCGAACTAACGATGTCCTTCATGTTACGGACACTTTCGGCAACGGACTCAATAGGAGTACCCAAGGACCTGTACATTTGGCGAACACCAATGACTCCTATCTCTTGAATTGGCGTAACATCTCCAGCCGCAACACTATAAGTGATTAAGCGGAGGTAGTAATCCATATCCCGCAGGCAAGTGGCAGTCATTTCGTTGCCATAGGCATTTCCACCTGGAGAAACAAGGACTGGACGCCTTTGGAACAGTTGGTTTCCAGCTTGTTTCACAATGCGGTCGCGGCTTTGTGTCAAAACTTGCACAAGGCGTAAACGACGCTCACTACTTTTAACATATATTTTGATTTGATCCAGTTCTCCAGGACTGAGATAGCGAACCTCGGCATCCGCATTTACAATCATCTTCGTAATAATACTCATTAGTGAATTCCTGAAAGGCGGTAGTGAAATACAATCGGGCGGTAGTGAAATACAATCGGGCGGGCAAGGATGCCCACCCCACAAGAGTTTTGACATTTATTTGCGTTGGCAAAAATACCTGTTCAAGCTGAGGTTGAAAAAGTTGCTATAAGGCTAGTTCCAGACGCCTTATCTTTCCTGACTTATATGTTGCAACATTTTTCAGGTATATAGTGAAGTTCAATTTTCTATAAGCCAGTCAACAAAACAATTAAGACTGGTTGGGGCTTGCCAAAGCTACGAGCTAAACGTTTATTGAGTTTTTGTGGATACTAAGTAAATCTTAGCCCAGGCTTATCCATCACCTACTTTTTGAATTCGGTGGCGTAGTTATTCAGCCTACCGAACTCTTCAATCACTAAACCGCTTTTTACAACTTCTATTTTTTGGTTTCATGATTTTATATAGATTAAATTTAACACATTTATTACAAAACTGCAATGTTTATTGCCAAATAAAATAAATAAATGATATAAAATTACCGGAATTACCTTATATAAAATACATTCAAACAGCAACTGTTTGAATGTATAAAAATGATTTTATCTTTTTCAAAACCATTGTAGAGACGTAGCTACGTCTCTACATTAGGATTCATACAAGGGTTTAGCAATACCTTATTTGCTACCTTTGTATCAAATTTACGCAGGCATCAACACTGTGTCGATGATGTGGATAACACCATTATCAGCAGCAACATCCGGTGTTGTGACTGTGGCATCATTTATCTTTACACCATTATTCGCGTCAATTTTCACATCTTCGCCTTCAACCGTTTTAGCTGACTTCATTTTAACTACATCAGCCGCCATCACTTTGCCGGAAACAACATGATAGGTGAGGATTTTTTTGAGCTTTGGAATGTCCTTGAGCAGTGCATCTACTGCACCTTTGGGAAGCTTAGCAAATGCCTCATCGTTAGGTGCGAAAAGGGTGAATGGACCTTTTCCCTTAAGAGTATCTACTAGACCGGCAGCCTTGACCGCAGCAACTAGCGTACCGAAAGAACCAGCTTTCACAGCAGTATCAACTATATCAGCCATTTAATTTCACCTTGTTTTCTGTAATCTGCTAACAAGAGTTAGCATGACACCTCGCTGTTAGAAATCATGTTTTAGCAAGCGTTTGAAATGTATAATTTATGTATAGGTTCTACTAAAACATTCCAAAGGTACAGCGAGTCTTTTAAAATCTGATATCACTTGGACTAGAGTCATTAGCTCATACATAGAAGCCGAAAACTCAATATTCATGGGGTTTTTACGGAATTTTTTCCACAAGTTTACCTGTAATTTAGAGTATGAAAAACTTTTGGATTGGTTTAATTTCGATAAAATTACAGTCAATCTCTAACTTTTGTATGATTTAATCTCTGACTTTTGTATGATTTAAATAGAGCAGAAGATATTCATCATAAGAAAGGCTATAAAATCCTTAATATTCATAAAAATTTAAGTTATGACTGTTTAATATGAGTTTTTTGTCTTATGGTCAGGCGCTCGCTCCAAGCATCACACATTGGAATTCAACAGGCTAAAAAAATGTTTGCCCTCAAGGGGTGGACTCAGGAAAATTTGGCGTGGGAAGTCAGCTTAAAGACTCGACAACCCATTTGGCGGTTTTTCTCTGGACGTCCGGTTGAGCGTCATATATTTCTGGAAATTTGTTCCATATTGGAATTGAATTGGCGGGATATCGCTGCCCACCCCCCGACCGAATTTTCCGAGGCCGGAGAAGTTGTTCAGGCTCGTGTCTTAGATATTGATGCCTTGGTGCGAGAAGTGCGATCGCAACGCCAGGAAAAAATTCAAGACCAGTGCGGTATCTTGCAATTATTGGATATCAGCCGTCCTGTTGGAATCGATGACATATATATTGATGTAAATATTCTGGAAGACATCCCAAGCCAACAGTGGTTAGATATTTCTAACCTACAAAACCTTGAACCAAATGAATTTGAACGCTTTGGCTTAGGTGAGGTTTCTCAAAAACAAATACCGGGTATGGAGGCAGTAGAAACTTACTCCAAGCTCAGGGTGTTGGGTAAACCGGGGGTAGGTAAAACCACCTTTTTGCAACATCTGGCTATTCAGTGTAACCGAGGCTTATTGGCGGCAAACCAGGTTCCTGCTTTCATCGTACTGAGGAATTTTGCTGAAGAATCACGGGGACGCGGTGAGTTCAGCTTATTAAACTACATTCGCTCCTGTTTTCTTACTTCTGGTATTTCAGAAGAGTCAGTGATTGAAACCTTGCTTGAGAAAGGTAGAGTATTGCTATTGCTTGATGGGATGGATGAAGTTCTTAACAAAGAGAGCAATGCTGTCTTAAGAGAAATTCGTAGATTTTCGGACAAGTATCACAAAAATAGGTTTGTGGTGACCTGTCGAACGGCGGCTAAAAAGCTCACGCTCCGAGGCTTTACCGATGTTGAGATTGCGCCGTTTACCCAAGAACAAATCCAAGCCTTCGCCCGAAAATGGTTTGTGGCATTCACCAAGACAAACGCTCAAGATGGGCAGGCACAGTCCGTTGAGTTTATTCAAAAGCTGGACTTACCTGAAAACTGGCAATTTCGCCAACTGGTCATCACACCTCTGTTTTTGCATCTTGCCTGTTGGGTGTTCCACGGTCAGGAAAAATTTCCAACTAAGCGGACTGATTTTTATAAGCAAGGACTAGATATTCTTCTGGGAAAATGGGATGAAGCTAGAGGTGTTGAACGGGATAACGTTTACCGAGGGTTTTTATTACCACAAAAGCTCAAGTTGTTGAGTCAGATTGCAGCGGCAACGTTTGAAGAGGGTCAGTACTTCTTTGAGCAACGGGTTATCGAGCAATACATTGGTGACTATATTCGTAATCTACCTGAGGTGGAAATGGAGCCAGAGGAACTGCAACTAGAAAGTGAAGCGGTGCTGAAGGCGATAGAGGCGCAACATGGGCTACTGACAGAACGGGCACGGGGAATTTTCTCCTTCTCCTATCTAGGATTTCAAGAACCCACATTCCGCACCCTAGCTGTCACAGGTTCATTAGTACTTAAGCAATTATCGTTAGATAGTACTATCAAACTATCGCTTTAAGTTATATTCTCAAATATTTTAAAGCTTAATAATAATTAATC